>Ga0105099_10001029_pt1 | contig 18035 bp, 14 predicted proteins | sample PPLLak3cmMay2015_2_FD_79138 | JGI IMG/M metagenome (GOLD analysis project Ga0105099, IMG submission 79138) | Freshwater sediment microbial communities from Prairie Pothole Lake near Jamestown, North Dakota, USA - PPLs Lake P8 Core (1) Depth... | ecosystem: Environmental > Aquatic > Freshwater >... | reverse complement strand
GATTCATTATAATTATATTAATATTGATATGATTTCTATAGCGAAAAAATAATTTTAATTTATCGATGATTTCGAACAATTATTCGAATAACAAATTTGTTATTGTGTGAGAATGGTGTACATGAATACATGAATACATGAATACATGAATACATGAATACATGAATACATGAATACATTGTTTCAGAAATTTGATATTTTTTGAAGTAAAATTTAGGGATAATTGAAACTAGGAGAATGTCAAGAAATTCAATAATTATAAAAATACTCAAAAATAATATATCATTTGTTGGGTTACTTTACAAAAAATTTTTAATTTTCTTCAATATATTGTTTGAAATATTGAAGAAAATGCTTAATATTTCAAACAATAACATAAATTTTAAATTTTAAATTTAAAATTTAAAATTTAAAATTTATGGAAGTTGTTTTGCGTGAAATAATATGTGTTATTATCGGATTACTTTGTATAAAAATTATAAAATGTTGAATAAAATTTATGGGATAATTTTGGACACTTTTTTGAATAATACAAATGAAAATTATTTTATGTGAAATATTGAATTTTAGGAGTTTTTTCTGATTACAAAGTAATTAGAACCAAATATTAAAATCGAAATAACAAATTATTTAGTTTTCTTGATAGAGATAACAATTTTATTGTGTATTTCCTGTTTTGGTGCAATACTGAGTGATATTTTCTTTTTTGAATATTTGGGAATTTTAACTACACCTTGTGGTGTTTCGTATACTTCCGCATATGCTTTATTCCAATCTTTTTCGAATTGGACCATTTGTTTTTTAACGTCACCTAAATCGGATGACCACATTTGTTGAATAGTTGATACATTTAATTCATCAAGTTTAGTTTGAGTTGTATCTTTTTCCTTCTGTAATTTCGCAATTTTTTCAATCGTTACGGAGTTAATTGGCATTTTCAATAGATATTCATAATTAACTTTGATTTCCCCCTCCTCCTCATCATCCTCATGATCTGTCATATGAGTGTTTTTCTTGTGTACCGTTGAAAATTTGACAAATTTATATTTTTCTAATAATTGTATGCTTTCCGCTTTACTTTTTCTTCGTAGTTTCAATTCATGTTCTTCATCATTCATATAGGTAATAAATCTTATTTTTTCACTGATCTTGAGTACGTTCTGTTCCAATTCACTAATTAAGTAATTTTTTCTATCAGTGTAATATTTAAGACGAATATTGCAATATTCCGCCAAAATATCCTCAGGATTAATATATTTAGTCATTATTCCATGGGCATTGAACAGGTTCATATTTGAAGTAGTGAGAGTATTACTCAATTTAAATTGTTTCTCAAATGTATCAGTATCTGACAATAATTCATCTAATTGTTGTTCACTTTGAAAATAAATAGTACAATTGATTGTTTTATCACCTATTAAAATCTCTGCATCAGAGATAATCTGTTTTCCCCTTATTTTATCATCTGTCACAGAATCATCAGCAATTAATGATTCAATATAATTTTTATATTGCATAAATGAAATTGACTGTGTCGGACTACCCACAGGAATTTCTGTAACTTCTATTGTGGTTGGACTCGTTCTCTTATAGACACCAGTTACTTTGTATTTTTGGTGTGCTGTTTTAACAATTGTACCGCGAAAACCACGATACCATGGATTCATTTCGTCCATTGGTTCACCTTTTAAATATTGTTCCACATTATGAACTACGTCTTTGGGATCATAACAAGGTACTTCTGTACTCCAGCCTGTTCCAATGCCTCGTGCACCATTAATGAGTACCATTGGTATAGTTGGAACATAGTATACTGGTTCAATTACTGTTCCGTCATCATCCAAGTACTTATACAGATGTTCGTCAATACTATTAAAAATCATTCTCGTGAGTTGATTAATATTTGTCTGAATATATCTCGGTGCTCCTGAATCTTTGCCGATGCCTTTTTTGGTAGCACCATCAACACCAATACGACTACCGAATTGACCCTTGGGTAATAATAGGTTAATATTATTCGATCCAGTAAAGTCTTGTGCCATTCCAATAATAGTGTCATGAAGACTTTGTTCCCCATGATGATAAGATGTTAATGTTGATACTTCACCAGCAAAATCATTAACCTTAATATCTTTCTTAGATCTTCTTCGAAGCATTGCATACAATACTTTTCTTTGACTCGGTTTGAGACCATCCATTAAATTTGGAATACTTCTAATATTATCATCTACTGAGAAGTCAATCAATTTCTCATTAATAAAATCATAATAACTCATAATTGGAAGTTTATGTAAATCTAAATCAATTTGTCCAAGCACTTTAAGTTTAAGATATGCGGTAATCCATCCCTTGCGATAATCGGCATTCTTTTTAGAAAATGCTAATTCAATCGCTAAATCACACGGATGACGACCAGCTGTTTGATAATAATTTTTAAAAGACTCAAGATTTGTCATCATACTCACATCACTGACTGAATCAAAATTATTTCCTTCATCATTTTCATTCTTTTCTGCCACAACTTCAATATCATTTTGTGTTGATTCATGTTCATTTTTATTTTTCATTCGTGATAAGTCATTCCACGAATATTTTTGCAATTTCATATTTCTAAACAACTCCTTCGCTTCTGTTGGATCATGTGTCGCCAATCCCTTGTAATATTTGATGACCCAAATATTCAGTGTTTGTTCATTCTCACGTTTCCATTGTTCATATTCACCCAGCGAATAAAAACTAATAACTCGTTGGGATGTATTATGAGTTGCTTTAACAATGGGTGTTAACAGTGAACAAAAAAACCCATCAATTTTGAGCAGACTTGGCCAAAACTCATGGAATAAATTGAATCCAAGTCCCTTAATGTGATCACCATCTACATCGGCATCCGTCATCAGAATCACACGTCCGTATCTTAAACTATTTGTTGATGCCGAATAGTCAGAACCTTGTTGCAAACCAATAATTTTTTTTAATTCAATAAATTCTCTATTTTCCTCAATACTTTCCAATTTACTATCTTTTGGATTAATAATTTTACCTCTTAGAGGCATCAGACCATAATGTTTCCTTTCTTCATCAGATAGAGCTGTTAATCCACCACATGCCATTGATTTAGCAGAATCACCCTCCGTTAAAATCAAAACACATTTTTTTGATTCTTTTCTATCTCCAGCATAAATTGCATCAATGGCTTTTGGATTCTTAACTCTCTTCACTTTTTTCCCATCACTTTTCTTCATACCCTTCCCAACCTTAAATTCTGATAAACGAACAGCTTTTTCAAGAATCCCCACTTTTGTTTGAGCCAATTTAACTATAAAATCCTCTTCAACATCACATTTGGAACGAAAGTCCTGAATATTATCAATGAAATATTCTTTTGTTTGCGTATCAAAACGAGGATTAATCATTGTAGTATTAATGAATAACCACATATTATCCTTCACACTTTTTTGACTAATATTTTTCATCCCTTTCTTGTTCTCAACCGCATATTTTTGCAATCTTCCAGAAATAATGTTCGATGCGTGATCAACGTGCTTACCACCACGATAAGTACATATACCATTCACAAAAGATACATGCTCAAAACTATTATCCGGACTTGTACAGACAGCTATTTCCCAATCTGGATTAATTGTTGAGTAAATTCTTTTACAGTCTCCCCTCGAACCAATATATAAATCAACATACCTTTCAAATGTTTTTACACCCAGTTTCTCACCATTGTAATAAATTGTAACATCTTTGGAAGTACAACCCGCCAAATCATATGCTCTTTTACGCATTAATTGAACTGTATCATTATCTGTCAAATGTTCAAGTCCGAACCGTTTTAAATCTGGTTTAAATGCAATTTGTGTATAGGGAGAACTTTTGCAATTACTAATCGTGGGATCTTCTCTGATTGACATATTTTCTGAAAATCTTTGAATATACTTCAAACCACGACAAGCATCAACAGTTTCAATAATGAATTCAGACGACAACACATTAATCAATTTAGAACCATAACCATTTTGACCACCTACTACTTTTTTCTCATTTTGATCAAAATTTGTTCCACTCAATAAATTACCAAAAATCAATTCTGGTACATACATATTTTCCTTACTGTGCCACGCCACATCAATGCCGTCACCATCATTTTTAAAAATAATTTGATTATTATCAACATCAACGGTTATCTCCATTGTTTTGACTGGACAATATTTCCTATTAATTTCTATTTTAGGATCACTTGCGAGTTTACCTTCAATAATTTTATTTTGTCGCTCAATATAATCAAGCATCCGCACATGATGATCCCGCATATTGACTAAACCCTCATCATATAATTTGTAGAGTCCCGGTACAAATGTTATTTTCTTCTTCACCATTTGTGATGTTTTATCATCATACACAAACATTTCATCTTCAGTTGATTTAATTGAACCAACATACATTTCAGGTTTGAGTAACACATGTTCCAAGTGCTTTAATTTTTTGTACTTATCTTCTATCATACCTGATGCTTCGACATGTTCAACACGTTCCGAGTGCTTAGCGTCTGAGATATGTAGTTTAATGAGTGTATCAATCCGATTGATGGTGATTTTGGGTTTAACCTTAATACTAAGTTTTTTCATAAATGATATAACTAAAATAGATTCGTATACATCCAATCCTATTTTTTTTCAATTTTTTTTTATTGAAAAAAAAATTATAATTAGTTGATTCACTTAGATATATTTATTTTTATCATAATGAACAGTTGAACATAGTAAATGATAATAAACTTGACCACCATCCCCACTTGTATTGACTCCTTCTTCAACAGCAATCATTGGAGTAATTAATGCTCTATTTCCATTTTTTGTAATAACCCAATCGGAACTATATGTCATTGTGTCAATATTAGCATGTGCAAATTCAATAGTATATTTTTCAAGTAAAAACCCAGCATATTTTCTTGAAATTAAATACATTTGTGTTCCCCATATATCCGATGGATATTTATGAATAGTGTAATTTCCTACATGTTCAATAATCTCAAAATGTTGCTTATGTAAACACGTAGACATATCAATCTTAAATGGCATTAAATAACCCAGCATCATAACATCTAATTCAAGTTTATCAAATACTGGTAAAATCTGAGTAATATCATCCACAAAAGTTTTTGAGATATATACATCATCCTCACACACAATACAATAATTACCTGAATCTGTTTTCTCATAAAAATCTCGAATGGAATCCAAATGTTGTAACATAACCCCCCATATTTTTTTACATGCTTCGGATGCCGTGACCAAACGCACATCATTATCATCAACACATGGTACAAAATTCGGAATTATTCCGAATGTTTCAAAACGTGTTTTGATTCGCTCTCTTCTCTCATCATTTTTATAATTAACAACGTAAATAGGTATGTTCATACTAATGTTATATATTTATAGTAATAATTTCGTTTTATGTATTTGGGATAAATCACACAATTTGTGATCTACATAAAAATTTGATTTACAAATATTTGATACAGAATCAAAATTCACATATCAAATGTCACACGAAGAATTTTACGGATTGATTGCTAAGCAAATATTAGAAACCTTTTTCACTAATGTTACGACAGATGGTAAAAAACCTGACTCATACTGGAAATTGCGGATCGCTGAGATGATTGTTAGTCCGAGATGTAATATTCCTCTCAAAAATGGAATTGATATATTTGTATATGACCAATTATTACCCGGAATGTCTACTTGGGAAGAATATTATATTTTCATTATACAATTAAAACATGAGTATGAAGTGTAATGATCCGATTTAGTAGATGTTGAAGAATTCAATATTTGTTAAAATTTGTATCACTGTCAGATTACTTTGTGTGAAAATCCAAGTAATGTTACGAATTTTATTCATAAAATTATAAAATTCATAAACGTATCGAATAAAATTATTAATGTTTCAAACAATGATACAAATTTTCAATTTATTTTTCACAAAAATTATTTTTGAACATTCTCTTATAATATGCGTAAAAATTGATAATATCATACATATTGATAATATCAATATTTATCATAAATTATTATTTATCATAAATATGGCAGATTTATACAATATTTTGGGTGTTTCGAAACAGGCAACATCAAGTGAAATTACTACGTCTTACAGACATTTAGCTAAAATTTATCACCCCGATAAATCAACAGGAAATCAAGACAAATTCAAAGAAATCAGTCATGCATACGCTATTTTAACGGATGATGTAAAAAGACGAATTTACGACTTAAATGGAATTGAGGGTATAGAAATGAATGAACGATATAAATCTCATACAAGGGATAATGTTTTTTACGAACAATCCATTAAAGTACCTCACAATAACACATTATTTAATAATATATTTGAACAATGTTTCAATAATACTGAAACATGTGATATTAGTGTCGCACCATTAATACATAATTTAGATGTGGAGATTAAAGACATCTATAATGGATGTCTAAAACGGATTACGTACTATCGAAATTTGATTTGCCAATCATGTTACGGTAAGGGATACAAACCACTACAAATAAAATGTGAACATTGTAGTCATGAATCAGCACCCTACTGTGATATGTGTCAATCCAAAGGCACATGTCGCGAAAAATGTACACAGTGTCAGGGAAATAAGGTTATATCCAGTGAAAACACAATTGAAGTTAATATCAAACGGGGAATGAATGATAAATTCAAGATTAATTTTGAAAACTTGGGTAATGAAGAACCGAATAAAACAACAGGCGATTTAATTATACAATTATCCATCATCAATCATTCATTATTTGAAATTGATGTTAATAACTTAAAATACCATCAAAATATTTCATTAAGTGAAGCGTTGAATGGTGTCTCTCGCGAAATTGTATTTATTGATGGAAATACTATTCTATTAACAACACCATCTGGACAAATAGTGTCCACAACTGACCCCCTTATATATAAGGGATCGGGATTACCGATTTATAACGAAAAATCATACGGCGATTTATACGTTTATTATAATATTGTATTACCAAAAAAAATACCATTCAATATTAAAAAACAAGTTTCTACACTAATTCCTCATTAATACAACAAAACCCATTTAAAATTAATTATCTATGTATGTATATCAATTTCTGATGGATTATAAGTATCTTAGGCAACAGATAATGAAAACATTTCAACAATTAGTTATCTTCGATATTAAGGAAATAAGTCACATTGAAGCAAAAATGATGATGAATAAAGCGGTAATTTATGATTTGAGTGGCAAACAGGAAAATTTGGTCAAAAAATATTATATGGGTTCATATAATTATAAACCAGTAATTGTTATTTTAGAAGAAGAAAATTACACAGATCCATACATTACTTATTTAACCACAGTTTATAATTTATATAATGCTTTGGTCAGAAAATGGCCCACAATGACGACATTTGATGAAATGGAAAATTTCACACATGAATTGACAGAAGCTGATCAAACAATTCATTGGATCTGGTTTAGAGAGAAAGATTTCTATTTACCAGATAAAATTATGTCACGTGCCAAATCATGGATTGAATTGAATCCAACGTTCAAATTCCATTTATGGACAAATTTGCTTGATCAAGATGATTTAGATGATTTCATATCAAGTTTAAATCACACAAATCGTGAATATTTTAAAAATGGTAAAATAATCGTGAAATACCAAGATGATTTGATGGCATGTATCAGTGAATTTTGCCAAAAATATGGTGCATTACTTGACGGATATGTTGAATGCACACTACAACGCATTTTTAATATATTACCACCAATCACTAACGCCATCAAAAAGGTAATAACAACGGCAATACACACGACAATAACTACCACAATTGAAACAGTTATACAAAATAATTATAAAATTAATCGTATTTTCAGAGTTGATATATTGCGTGTCATTTTACTAATTCTATATGGTGGTATATACAGTGATTTTAATGATACGATATGTTTTTATCCGATGAAGTATTTATTACCCATGTATAAAAATGAATATTTTGTTGGAACTGATTATGATATTGAACATCCCATTTATCGCAACAATTATTTTATTTATAATTCGCTCAACGATACTGAATTTATTGATATAAGTATTAAATGTGTTAATAAAGCAATTGGTGAGTATTTAAGAATCACATCACCGGAATTTATTGAAGAATATTACAAATTAAGTCTTGAATTTTTACTATTATTAAATCAAACTACCCCAAATGGTCATGAAGATATATGTCTAATACCAATATTGTTACAATCTGATAAATTAAAAGAATTAATGGACAAAGATAAATTTAAAGATCCTGCCAGAGTTATCAAAATAATTTCTGAAATTTATGCGTATTTTGGTCAAAGTAATGACGTTTTGAAACAAGTAAGTCTAAAATTGACATATGAATTGGATAATTTAGATGTCAATTGTCTTAAAATGTACCGGATTCGGCACAAAAATAGTCGCAGAAGAAAACATAATTCAATAGAAGTCACATTTCCACTCGTATATGACCAAAGTCACATGGATCACTTGATGGCGAATTATGAATTCTATGATTATTTTTTAATGAAATATGCCATTATTATGACTATTGGTGATTTAATTTTATCGACAAATATTTCATATATTGCTGAGATGAAAAATCTCATTCCATATTCCAGATCAAATAGATTAAGTACTATTAGTATGATTACTCATGTGTATGATGGAACAAGTTATGGTCTGACCAAAAATTATGAATCAATTGACGCGGGAGTAGTTGATTTACGCCGTGAATTTTTATAAATAACTATGTATATGTGTTAAGAGGATCAATACTAAGACTCAAATCCAATCCAATTATAAAAATATCATCGGTATAAGATGAACCACTGGTCATACGTCTCAAATGACCCACAATGATGTGATTATGTCCCACCAAACCCATTGGCGTCCCAGAAGAGAAATTAGTCCGGGCATGAACTTTCTTATTTTCCGGTCCAATTTTAATCAATTGATTGAATGTATTTTGTGTATTCTGATTAGAATCTTCAAATGTTGAACCAACAGATTTGATCATCCACGTCAAATTGATATTCTCACTCATATCGTACATATCCGTTGATGGTGTCCAATGTAAGTGGGGTATGATCATCGTATTATTGTTCCAATTATCTGGCATTTCCGCTGTAAATTCGATTCCTTCATTGATAGGTAAGGCTAATTGCTTAATTACAATTGAACCATCCATTGAGTAATCAAATTTAACAAACTCGCGATAAATAAAATTACCATTTGTACTTCTGGCATATGGAAGTAAATTAAGATCGGTCCATACCAATTGATTACTTGTTACATTCTTCACTAAGTGATTTGTCGATATATCAGATACAGGTTTGATTGAAATTGTATTTGGGAACTGAGACACTATCACATCTTTTGACTCACTGTAAGTCGGTTCAATTTTATCCAGTATTTGTAATGAGCAAATTTGGGACACATCCGTCTTTTTTTGTTTAACTCTATCAACTGCTTTCATTTGTCCCGTTGAACTGCATGATCCAATTAATGGATCATAGTCAATTGCCCTAATTGCATTTTCAGAGTCATCAATTACTTTGATTGCTGTATCACGTTCTTTTTTGATGCGAGCAATAATTGAAATTGCTTCATTTGCACTAATAGCAATATTAGTTGCTGGATTAATTTCGGCGGTATTTGTGGGAGATACTAAGAGATTAGTCTTAGAGAATTCCGCAGTTGATTGATTTACAATAGATTTTGATTTGGGTCTATATCTCACATGCAGTTTATCAGTCTTATGTTTGGGTTCATGTTTGTCAGTCTTATGTTTGGGTTCATGTTTGTCAGTCTTGTGTTTGGGTTCATGTTTGTCAGTCTTATGTTTGGGTTCATGTTTGTCAGTCTTGTGTTCGCAGTTATGTTTGTCAGTCTTACATTCGTGTTTGTGTTCATGTTTACGATTATTTTGAGCAGAATGATCAATTGATTCACAGCATGGAAGATTCGGTGATATTGGTTCATTCTGTGAACAATACATTGAGAATGGCATACATCGACTGGTATTATTATCAATAATACATAATCTTCCCTTGTTTATAAACATTTTATTTTTAAAACCGAAATATTTGTTTTGATCAAATCCGCAATGATGAAAGTGACTGTAATACCTCTCTTCATATTCAAATTCTAATTCGCGGGAAAGAATTTTATATATTTTCAGATTAAATAATGGATAAATTTGTCTAAAAATTTCCATACTGGGTAAACGGTTTTGCGGAACACCAATTTTAATATAATGACAATATAAGTTTTCCTTGAAACATTCAACATCCATGTAAGCGCGGTGATAAAATTTCTCATCAAACATTTTCGGAGTAATCATACCAATTTTCCGATTCATGTCGGTATAAATATTATATATATATTAGTAATAAAATTATTCAATCACTAATATTGAGAGATTACACATGCGGATTTAGAATATTCTCATGGCTACAACCATGGTGTGCCATCCAAGTTCTTTTTCCATTTTCCGAAATTGGGATTGATTCATATTTTTAAAACAATCTTCAAATTCATATTCATGTCTAACATATTTGTCAATTTTGTACGGAAAGATGTGATCCTTATATATCTTTTTAATTTCGTAATTTTTCAATAAATCACCCAGTTCATCAAATGTATAGGAGTATGTGACGGGACAACCAGTTTGTGCTTCAGAGTATATTGATAATAATTCGTTTAATTGTCCAAAATCCCATTGATTTGTTTCTTTCATAATCCAAAATAATTTATAGGAAAATTTTGAATAAACCATTAATTTTAATTCGCCACCAATTTTTAGATATTTCGTAATTTCAGATATTGCTATTTCTGGATGTGGTGTATGATGAATAACTCCCCACGAATAAATAAGATCATATTGATCCATTGGCAAAAATGTTGACAATTGTTCCACATTTCCCTCATAAAAATGGGCAGACAAACCGTACACTTCAAATCTCTTTTGACATACTTCCAAACTTTTCGATGATAATTCAACAATAGTTAAATCAGCTCCGGCCCTCACAAAATTAATGCTATCCGTGCCAATACCACATCCAATTTCCAATACTTTTTTCCCACAATATTTATGAAATTCAGCGAATTGGGGTAAATGCGGTTCAACTTTATATTTTTTATACTCAACTTCATCAAAATATTCTCTTGTGCCAATTTTCTTGTCACTATGTTTGATATTACAGGGTCTGGTATTCCAAAATGTTTTGACTTGATCAATATTAACTTGTGCGAATGTATCCATCTCTCGTATATGATATTGTGTATATGATATTGTGTATCATATTATTTTATGTATTTTGCCCGAAGTTATATAAAAAAAAATTTATATTTATTGTATAAATGAGTGCCAAAAATTGCTTAGTATTGGGAGCGGGTGGATTTATTGGTGGACATCTGGTAACGCGATTGAAAAAAATGGGTCATTGGGTGTATGGTGCGGATATTAAATATCATGAATTTGATAATTGTTGTGCGGATGAATTTACGATTGCCGATTTATCAGATCCAGTTCAATGCAATGCGGTTTTTAATCGACCAGTAATTTTTGACGAAGTCTATCAATTAGCTGCTGACATGGGCGGTGCTCAATATATATTTACTGGTGTCAATGATTCTAATGTTATGACGAATTCAGTAGGGATTAATTTAAATGTTCTAAAATGTTGTGTTAAATATCATGTTAAAAAAATTTTTTATTCATCATCCGCGTGTATATACCCATTATATAACCAACTAGAACCAAATCATCCCATATGTGAAGAAAATAGTGCATATCCCGCAAATCCTGATTCGGAATATGGATGGGAAAAATTATTCAGTGAACGGTTATATTTTGCATATATGCGTAATTTTGGATTATCCGTTAGAGTAGCACGTTTTCATAATATTTTCGGTCCATATGGCACATGGAGTGGTGGAAGAGAAAAAGCACCAGCTGCGATTTCTCGTAAAATATCAAATATTGACGAAAATGGGACTATTGAAATTTTCGGTGACGGACAACAAACCCGTTCATTTTTATATATTGACGAATGTATTGATGGCATTGTGAAACTCATGGTCAGTGATTTCACTGGCCCTGTAAATATCGGTTCGGAAGAAATGGTTTCAATTAATACACTCGTTGAATATATTGCTAATATTGCTCATAAAACTGTTCATATTAAACATATTAATGGTCCTTTGGGAGTTCGCGGGCGTAATTCACACAATAAACTAATTATGGAAAAATTAGGGTGGTGTCCAAGTAAACCATTAATGGAAGGATTGAAAATCACATATGAATGGATTGATAAACAAAATAGAAATCACTAAGATATTACATATATAAATATCATATTGTATATATAAATATCATATGTATATATAAATATCATATTGTATATATAAATATACAATATGACATTACCTACAAATAAGTCAAATATTTACTTAGGATTTGTGTCCGATGGAGGAAATACGGAAGGCATTGGTGCAATGATGCAATATCAAATTCAATGTTACTTATTATCAATCATGTTAGATGTTAATTATTATTTTGATGGATTAAAAAATCTGACACATTATCAATATTATGACATTACTCAAAAAGAGTGGCAAACACAATGGGAACAATTTTTTAATTTTCCACACGTCATTCCAGATGTGTATCATACTATTAGAATAGATGATTATAATAATCTCATTAAATTCATTGATAACAATCAAACTGAAGATAATTATTTTATTATTCTGTCCGGATCATTATTGATGTCATACACAAATAGTCATATTGACAAATTAATACTAAATATGCCAAAATTAAAAAGTCGGATACAATATCGAACAGAGTATAAATATAAAAAAAATTGTATCAATGTTGCCTTACACATAAGAAGATACACTCGCACTGATTGTGATCCAGCACCCTGCCGAGAATTGTATTCTCCCGATAATAATAAGGGAGAATATTATGAGACACTAATTAAACAATTAGATCAACTTATACCTGATCGCGCTATTGAATATCATATTTATTCACAAGGGAACATGGCAGAGTTCCAAAGATTTAGTGAATTAAAGTTAATTAATCCTTATGCGACAATTGTCTTTCATTTAGATGAATTCGCCATTTTGTCTATGTCACTATTAATGACAGCGGATATATTAATTATGTCAAATAGTTCATTTAGTTATTTGGCACACTTTTATTCTGATGGTATTCTTCTACAACGCGCTTCTTTTTATCAGAAAATGAAAACAGGTGCGATCTATACTGATGGAAATGGAAACTTCGACACAATTATTTTTACGGAACAATTAAGTCATTATCTTCATAAATATAAACCATTTAATCCACTAATGCTTATTCAGACTCTTGGTTTACAGCAAATTTACAATTATCAGGAACACCTATTAAATTTACCATCCAATATTAAGTTAAAAATTGACGTTGGTTTATCTTACAATGCGCCCAATTCTGAATTATGGCTTCAAAAATTGTCCAATAGATACGTCTTTGGTTTTGAACCAAATGTAGAATGCCACAAATATATTAAAAATGGATTAGGATGGCCGGGTGATCCTCAAAATATAAAACTTGATCCCATTAGAATTGATAAAAATTTTATCTTATTATCTTGTGCTCTTGATGATACCAATCCATGTTACAAAAAATTTTACAGTACTTCAAGAGACCTCGGTTGTTCAAGTTTGTATGTACCTAATTCCAATTTTTCGGCAATTAAGGAATCTTATGATGTTTTTTGTATTAGTTTGGAATCTTTCTTGGATCTCATCGATTGGACAAAAATACCATATGTTGAACATATCAAAATTGACGCGCAAGGAAATGATTTAAGAATTCTATATAGTGCTAAACACTATTTGTCTGAAAAAGTTGTCTTTGTTACGGTCGAATCGGCAAATGAAAGAAATGCTTATCAATGTCAAGAACCCAATAGTGGTCACACCATTGAACAACTGTTACAATACATGGCTCTAAATAATTTCGAACCGTATGATTCACCAATACACCATACACATACGGGAAACATAATGTCATATAAATATTGTAGTGAAGGAAACTATACATTCATTAATAAAAAATACATTGAACTCGCTAAATGTGATAATCTAAATTGTAGTCATTTTGGTTGTTGATAATCCTCACAAATGTATTCATAATGATATAAATAAAATTTATGTCGTTTTATTTAAAACGACATAAATTTTATTTACTTATGTCGTTTTATTTAAAACGACATAAATTTTATTTACTTATGTCGTTTTATTTAAAACGACATAAATTTTATTTACTTATGTCGTTTTATTTAAACTACATAAATAAATAAAATTTATGTAATTATACAATGAATAATATTACTGTCATAGGCATAGGAAAGTTGGGAATTTGTAATGCCCTTTGTCTGGAGCAAGCAGGTTACAATGTTCTTGGTGTGGACACATTTCCAGAATATGTTAATTCAATAAATAATAAAACATACCGTTCATACGAACCATTTGTTAATGAATATTTGGATAAAACTGTTAATTTTAGAGCTACAACTTGTCTCAAGGAGGGTCTTGAGTTTTCGGATATTATTTATATTATTGTTCCAACCCCTAATGGGGGTGGAGAACGCTTTTATGACCATTCAATTTTAAGTAATTTACTATCTCTTATTAATAGTTATAAAATAAAAAATAAACACATTATTATTTGTTGTACAGTCATGCCACAATATATTCAACAAGTCGGTAAAAAGTTGGTCAGTGATTGCGAAAATTGTACATTAAATTATAATCCTGAGTTTATTGCACAGGGTGAGATTATTTACGGTTATCACAATCCAGATGTTGTACTCATTGGTGAAGAAACCACAGAAGCAGGAGATATGATAGAATCTTTGTATAAAAAGATATGTCACAATCAACCAAAAATTTGTCGCATGTCACCATTGGAAGCGGAAATTACCAAAATTTCAATTAATGGATTTATTACAACCAAAATAGCATATGCTAATTTAATTTCCGATATTTGTGATACATTAGGTGCTAATAAATATACAGTCACCAAAGCAATTAGCAGTGATACTCGGATCGGTCATAAATATTTTAATCCGGGATATGCTTATGGAGGACCATGTTTTCCTAGAGATACTAAAGCTCTGTCTAAATTAATTGACTCCATTGGTTTGAAGTCGCTATTACCAATGGCAACGCATCAACAAAATGAGTTACACAATGAATTCCAAGCGGAAAAATTATTACACCAAAATAAGGAAAGTTATACCATAGAGAATGTGTGTTATAAAGAAAACAGTCAGATACCAATGATTGAAGAATCCGCTAAATTAAAAATTGCAAAGATTTTACATACACACGGTCAAAAAGTCATTATTCATGATAATAAATATGTATTGGATGAGGTTGTCAAAGAATATGGAAATATGTTTGAATATATGGAAAAATAATATGCGTTCATCACAAATTCATTTACTTTGTTATTGGTGTATCAACAACAAAATAATATAAAAGTATGATACAGAGATATGATATATTACGATGCTTGAAGAAATTGTACAATCATGTTGTACGGGATTTGGTGACTGTGTTGTCGGATATGTGTCGGCATATCTTTTAAAAAAACAGTTAGAGAGGTTATACTTAAAAAAAGAATTAAAATTAACCATTGCGTGGGATTATGTCAAATGCCCGTATATCAATCCTGAACATATCTCCAACATTTATTACAAAAGACATAAAACATCACTCATTAAATGTCTGTATTATGGTAATGATGGAACATTAGCATTCGCACAATATTACAAAAGTCATAAAATGTTGTATGATTTAAATCATAAAAAATATTTAAAAATTATGATCAATCAGTACATTGGTAAATGTTTAATTGATGAAACAACGACCCGAGAGGATGTTAAAAATTTGACCTATGAGGCATACAAATATTTCTGGAACAATGTTATTGTTCATCATCTAATTCCGCAAATTCCACGTACATATGATCCAATAATGACTATTTATGTGAGAATCGGTGATCAATACTTGTGTGAAAAAAATCCAAACATTCAACCACCACTTGAAAATTGTTTTCAATATTTGAAAAATATACATCATTTACCATACGTTTCCCTAATTGGCGATGCCAATAATCAAATTATGTGCGACGTATATCAAAAAATGTATGGAACAGCAAATACCATTATTCCAATCTTAGGTCCAATCTCACACAGTTGTGGTCACATATCTATTGAGCAGTGGAACAAAATTTTTGCGGATTTATACCAAATATTACATTCCAAATCTGTTGTCATCCTTAGTAATTGGAGCAATTTTGTCAGAATTGTACTCTTTTTAAAACAAATACCTGATCAAACAATATATTTCTTAAAAAACAATACACTTGAATTAATTGAAGATACGAGTGTACTTTTTGCCAAACATTATCAATTCTAATCGACTAGGTTTGTTTGCTGACCAATAGACATTTGTCTATCGGGATGACATAAATAAATCAAATATGGTGATTCATGGGTCGCACTCGTAATACAACCATCATATCCCAATTCACATAAATAATCCAATATTGGATCTATTGATCCCTCACTTATGGCTGTTACTAATTCCATATTATTTTGTTTAATAAAAGTTGCTTTTAACACATCAATATTAGATTTTGATTCAAGTGCAACTAAATCGACGGAGTTATTTAATACGTGTTCAAAAATAACATTTTTGTTTGCATCAATGATATTAAAATATACTACTTGTGGAGAGTTTCTGGGTAAACGTTTGTCACTATAAACTTTAAACGATTCAGGTATTCTATGGAAAAATAAATTATCATTAAATACTTGTTTTGTACTCCACAATACATATATACTATAATCATCAACCGTTTTAAAAGATGTCGGAATATATTCTGTACACGGATTTATTAAATCATACTGATCGTCAGCAATTATCGTGCCATCATTCAATTTAACCATTTTATATAATAATTCATTACATAAAATTTCTAAGCAGAATTATGTTTTAAAGACAAATGTAAAAACATTTACATATCAAGTAAACGAAAAACCTTGATATAATAAATTTTGTCTAATACTTTATCACATATTGAAGGGGTAATATATTCATAAATCACTTTGCTCTTAAAAATATTTTTATTCGACTTCATTTGCACAATAATATTTTTTATCAAATGATCAGATATTTTAATGATATGTTGTTCACATGATATGTTAAGTATATAATTGAATACATGACTCACTAAATAATATACTTTATTAATAAAATTTTGATATAATGAATGAATTTTTGCATTATAACACTCTTTAATAATTTGATTATTCGTTTTAGTGACAAATGTATGATCAATAATTTCCTGACCATTTTTATTGGTCAGTGGAATACTTGGGTGCGGGTGTAAGTATTTATGATAATTACAATAAGAAACATATGTATTCTGATGTGAAGTAATTAAGTAACCACATTTTTCATATTCCTCCGATGTTATGTCATTGGGAGTCATGGTAAAATGTTCCTTAAATACTCGTATATTGTTTAACATTTCAACATAACATTGATGATGTAAAAATTTACAATATTCTACGAATTCCTTTTTATTAACAAAATTATTGAGAATTTCCGGTGAAATATCATATTTATTTTGAATATGTACACACAAGTATACCAAGATATTTATTACATCTCCATTTAGATCATGTGTAAATATTATTTTATCCATGCGATAATCGTATACACATAGTATTCAAGCAATTCTTATATATTTTATAGTGTTTACACCATTCTCACGTAATAACAAATTTGTTATTTGAATTAATATTATTAATCTTCATAAATTTATTTTCTAAACATTTAGTGTAAACTATAGTCAAATTATTTTATTTTGAAACCAATAAT
>Ga0105099_10001028_pt1 | contig 18050 bp, 7 predicted proteins | sample PPLLak3cmMay2015_2_FD_79138 | JGI IMG/M metagenome (GOLD analysis project Ga0105099, IMG submission 79138) | Freshwater sediment microbial communities from Prairie Pothole Lake near Jamestown, North Dakota, USA - PPLs Lake P8 Core (1) Depth... | ecosystem: Environmental > Aquatic > Freshwater >... | reverse complement strand
CTTAATACCATTTTTCGGAAGATCAACATCACCATAAATTGTGAAAATATATTTGTCATTTTCTTTTTTGATTGAATAAGAAATTTCGCCATAATAAGTAGGAAGATTTTCGATTGACATTCCACCTGGTGAATCTATCCAATCGTGATATAAGGCTGAGGCTAACACTAATGATTCATCATATTCATTTTCATAAACAAACATTGAACGAATTGCATTTAAGAAATCAGATCCAACCCATGTATGCGGCATATCGCCAATAAACAAAGGAGTTTTATCATCTTTCCAAACAACTTCGGCCCAATGATTCCACTTATGAGGTTTTTGATCATCTAAAAAGAATTCTATTAATTGATGCGCGCGTTCAGGCTGATCTAATAATATGAACGAACCAATCAATCTGTTTTCATACGGAGTGTAATTTATCCATTCTATTTTATCATCTCGTCTTTTTGCAAAGAACTCAAAGTACTTATCAAACGTATTATAAACTTCTGGTTTTGGAAGATTATTAAATTCATTGCAAGGTGTAAGAGCAATAGTTGTAGATGTTGCATCAAAATCACCTAGCTCAACGCAGCCGGGAATATAATTTATCTTTCTTGTTTTCATTGCAAGCTTTATTGAGTTGTAGAGATTTGCTTTAAAAGTATCTCTTACTTTTTTTATTTTCTCATAAGATTCTTTTTCACCAAGAATTTTTTGAATCGCTGCTGCGTCTTTTAATCCTTTCATCGTAAAAAAATTATCCCAATAAGAGTGCATTGGTTTTGCTGAATAACCTTCATGACTTATCGATTCAGTTACTAAACCATAATATGCTCTAACACTATCATTCCCATTTTTAAAGTGATCAGTTGATCTTTCAGCGATTAAAGATTCAATATACTCAACAGCCTTTTTTACGTTTTCATTTTTTGATCTTAAGAAAGTGGTATCTTTTGTAAAATTAAAATATTCACGAATTAAATAAATCATTTCACCGTGGCTATCATTTTCAGGAGTTGGATCAGGACCTCTTTTATCAACAACGCATGGCACTTTACCATTTTCATATTGATGTGATGTGTACCAATCAATATAGTCTTTAACTTCTTTTACAATTCCGGCTTTTAGTAATGCTGATGAAGTTAATGAACCATCTCTAATCCAGCTTCTTTCATAAGAACGTGAGCCAGGTTGGATTCCAACATTATCTCTATTAATTAATATATACGCAAGATTTGATTTATAAGTATTTACAATTCTATCCGCAGATTCAGGAAGCTTAAATTTAATATGATTTACTTTCGCTTTCCAGAATTCGATTGTTTCGTTTAATTTTTTCTCAACAATTTCTTCTGTAAGATTTTCTTTAATCGGCTCTTCACCATAAAAAGGTACTGCCAAATAAATAATTTTTTCTTCACCAGGTTTAAAATTAAAATTATATTCTAAAACTCCGCTTGCAAGTTTATTATCATCTACAACTGATTTGTTCTTAAGAGATACTTTCGCTTTAATTAGTTCAACATTATTTCCTTCATCAAAAGTGATAGCACCAAACGAATCATATTTTTCTAATGGAATTAAAACTTTATCATCGCTTGCATAAATCTTGCCGTCTTTTTCACACAAAGAATTTATTTTACCAACTCCACCTGGATCGTTTAACCATTGATAATAGGGGTTAACCTGATAAGGGCGAATTAACAAAAATAACTTGCCTTCTTTTTGTAATTCGGAATTATTAGAGAGCTTATATTTAAGATAAAGTGTAGAATTAATATTTGCTTCACCATTTGCAAAAGCCGCAACCTCAAGATTCAAATCACTGCAATTCCAATTAACTTTTGGTATTGGAAGATATTTATTTTCTAGTGATTGAGTTGAGAAAACATTTTCCCAATTATAAAAATCATTTCCAATCTGCAGCATTGGTTCAATCGAAAAAGCTGATTTATCAACCTCAACCATTCCATCTGTATTAATCATCGCTTCTTTCACATCGTTGTTAACACCGATAACTGTCCAGAAAGAAGCTTCTTCCGAAAAATATCTTGGGTAATTTCCTTTAGGTGAATTCTTGGCTGTATAGAGGTGGAAATCATTTAGTGTTAGAGAATTTTTAATATCCAGAAATTTTATTTCACTAATCCCGAAGCTTTCTTTCGAATTACTTTCCATTAGATTTAGTCGTAAAAGTCTTGCTTCAACTTCGGAAAGCTTAATAAAGCTTACATCACTACTGTTTGAAGAAACAGAGTAAACTTTTTCCCAGGCTTTTCCATTTTCTGATAGATAAATATCAAACGACTTTGCATGATAATTTTTTAACCAATCAATTTTTAGTCCGCCGAATTCCCTTCGAGTTTTAAAATCAATTGTAATTGATTGACTAATAATACCGACACTTTTCCAGTAAGTTTCATCTGAGTTATCAATAATATTGTTTGGTATCAAAGCAAAAGATTGTGACTTTGCAGTTACTAGTGGGTTAGGATAAATATTTGTTTCCGGTAATAGCGGTTCAAATTTCAGATCGTCAATCCAGATGGTTCCCTTTCCGCCCACGTGAGAAGCAATTGTAAACTCTATTCTATCTATTCGTTTTAAAGATTGGTCGCTAGTTGGTCCCCACGCAAAGTTAATGTGTCTTTTTTTAATTCGAATTTTTTTCCATTCTTTAGGAAAATCATAATTACGGTTGTTAACCCACCAAACATTGTTTCCGGTGCTGTCAATAAATTTTATCTCAAAATTGTTTGATGGTGATTCTGCTTTTACGTTAAAAGTGAACTCAAAGTTCTCAGGTAAATCAATCGGAAAGAATTTTTGTATTCCGCCGTATCCCGTGCCTTTAATGAAGTCATAATCAAATCTAATTGCATTTCCATTTATTCCAGCATCTGATGATATACTAAGTGCAACACCATCTGCTATAAATTCTTTCCAACCATTGCTGTTTTCAAAATCATCAAGTGTTTTTATTTGCGCAAAAGACAATTGAATTATAAGAATTAAAAACGTTGTAGAAAGTAGAAATATTTTTTGAAGTTTCATTGAAGTAAAAGTTTAATTCGTAATCATAATTATAAAGTTGTCATTTCCGTGAAAACCTGCCTATGCCAGCAGGCAGGAATCCAGGGTTTGAAACGAAAAAATGGATTTCCACTTGCGTGGGAATGACAATAAAATGAAAATTGTTTGTATACAGTAACTTAAGGGCTAGTTGCATAACTTTTTCAGGTCATTTCGAAGGAGTTTTCGACTGAGAAATCTTTGTACTATACAGCATAAAAGATTTCTCCCTTCGGTTGAAATGACACTCACTTGACTTGTGCCGCATAATCTTAACTCATTCCAAATTTTCAAAACCTAATCGCATTAAACCTCTTTGAATAACTGAATCTTTCATTACGTAATTCCAGACTAGGCCCGATCTAAAATTTTCAATCATTAAAAGTAATGGACCCTGATCGATACCGATATATTCTTTATTAAACCAATTTAGTGTTGGATTGAATGAATCCAAATAACCATAGGGTCCCCATAATTTATCAGCATATTTTTCATTGAAGTTATTAATTGTTGGTAAAACAATTTCTGGTGCAAACACTATAGATGATATTGCTGCATAAGGTGCAATTGTTCCGTCATCAAAATAATTAAGATCAGGTCCACTGGTTCCTCTACCTGCATACCCTAAGAACTTCTTGTCATCAAAATTATATTTCTCGGTTGGGCCATCGCTGGCAGAAATTCCCCAGCACAAAGAATCATACCCAGCCCAATTATAAGGATTATCGATTGCATATCGCCTTTGAACTAATGTAGCCCGTCGTGAATTTTCAAAATAATCGATTCCCTTTTCTTTCATGTATTTATCAACTAAACCACGGAAATCTATAAATGTCTGTGAGAATTGATGACCGAACAATGGAGGAAATGCTACATGCGACAGATTTGGATATGGAGTTCTCCAATCATACGAAGCTAACCATGAATTGTAAGCTGCATCAACATTTTCCATTCCACTTCCTGCAGCAAGTATGTATAAGAATAATGCTTCATTATAGCCAGCCCAACCCATTTGATGCATACCATCTTTGGGGTCCCATCCCATAGAAATTGAATTTGCATATTTACTATTAGGAGGCATTTCAAAAAAATCCCAGTCGAGTCTCTCTAATAACTTTTCTGCATGTGATCTAATTTTATTTTCTGTTTCGTTATCAAGATTATAATAATTTCTGGCAAAGATAATCCCCATCATCAGCAAACCTGTATCCACCGTAGAAAGTTCACAATTCCATTCACGCGTACCCGAGTTTATTCTTAAAAAATGATAATAAAATCCTTTATAGCCGGTTGCATTTGTATCAGTACTTTGAACTGAGTTTAAAAAGAAAACTAGAGTGATAAGAGTAATCTTTGCGGCCTCATCACGAGATATCCATTTTCTCTCAACACCAACAGCATAGGATGGAAGAGCAAATCCAATTGCGGCAATACTTGCCGGTGCCCAGCTTGCGCTTCTATCTTTCACTAATCCAGTTTTATGATCAGACTCATTTATAAAATAAAGAAAGGAACGGTATTGAATTGAATCTAAAAGTTTTTCATCACTATTTGAGAGAGGATAGTCAACTTTTCCATTTGATTTAAAGACAACATTATCCTGCTGAGCCTTACATCCAACAAACACAAACACAACAAAGAGAATTGTATTGATTGCCTTAGTATCAAAGTATCGATTCATATACCGCTCCATTTATTCTATCTAAATCCAACACTTAAAGTTATTCGATGCGTTTCAGCTAATCTGCCGTAATCAGCATACACATAATCGAATCGGATGTTATTTGTTTCATTAAAGTTGGTTTGAACACCGCCGCCGAGAACCAATCCTCCTTCAGCATCCGGCATAAACAAGTTTCTGTAACCAGCACGAATTGCAATTATCTGCAGCAAATTAAATTCAGCGCCAAGATTTAAATACTGATCATTATCATTTGGATGAACCGCATCTGCAGCTACGAGTAATTTATAATCCTCTCCAAAATCAAACTTGTATGAAAGTCCTGCCCTGAATATAGTAGGCAAATTAAAGTTATCGGTTCTTAGTTCTGCAGGAAGTTTATCGTTATCACCATATTTATCAGGATCAAAATCATAATCCAGATAAAGATCTCTTCCATCATAAGCTGCACTTGTTCCAAAGTTTGATACGCTTGCCCCGAGAGTTAATCCACCTTCGACAACTTCGTATTGAACTCCAAAGTTTAATCCGAATGTGCTTAATGAGCTGTGCCAGATAGATTCATTTATAAAATTGACTTGTAAACCAACAGAAACTCTGTCAGTTAACATCAAACCATATCCTAATCCAAGAGCAAGATTGTTAACCGTAAACCGCTCGCCGGTTCCCAATGGATTTTCAACTGTTCTAACATCCATTTCACCAGAATTAAGTAAAGTTCCTACTAATGCAAAAGTTCCAACACCTTCAACATTAATTCCTGCAGCCATATAATTATAAGTGATATCAGCAAGCCATTTGTTAAATGTAAATTGGATATCAGTTCCTTGTAATCTTCCTAAACTTGCTGGATTATAAAAGACGTTTGAGATTTCTCCCGAAAGAGATGCCCCGGCATTACCTAATCCAACAATTCTGGAACTCGGCTCAATTTTTAGAAATTGTCCGATAGTTGTACCAGTTTTATTTTGTGCATAGATATTGTCAGCAAATAACAATATAATGATTAAGCAGGCTGAAGCAACTTTAGTAATATGTATTAATAATTTTTTCATTGTTCTACCTTCATCATTTAATTATTGCAAATTTGCCAATGAAAGTACCCACACCCAGTCCATCAACATGATAGATATAAAGTCCGGGTGCAATTTCCAGATTACTAGAATTACGTAAATCCCACACCACAACTCCTTCGTTAATATTTCCATCGTGCTGTAAACTTTGAACAAACTCACCGGTTACAGTATAAATTCTGATCTTACAATTTGCAGGTAGATTCCTGAATTCAATTTTTCGTTCACCTCTACCGGAAACACCAAAGCGTTGTGGTTCAAAACTGGCTGCCCCCACATAAGGATTTGGAACAACATAAGGATCAACTTCAAATTGCTGTTTGGCTAGATTAGGATCTAAGTATTGTGCTTTTGTTATGAATGTAAATTTATCCTGACTTGAATATGGGAAGATTAATCTCAATTCATATTTATCACCTAATGTTGGAGCAGCAATTGGACTTCCATCAGTCCCAATTGAATCTGTAACGGTTAATCGCCAAGTAGATCTTCTTTGAGTTGGTGTTTCAAAATTTGCAGTTAGAATTTCAATATAATCTTCTTTCGAATCAATTGTTCCTGATCCTGCACTGTTATTATCATAGAATCTAAATTTTAGTTTTTGATCGCCGGAATCAGTTTTTGCAATTACAGTAAACCTAACAAATCTAGCGGGTACTCCAGCAGCCGCTAATGAAGTATCAATAATTTGATTGCTAAATATAATATCAATGTTTTCAGGAAATCCTATTCGCTTTAAGCCTATTGGAAAAGTCGGTGCATATCTAATATTTAAAGGTATATTGGTTCCACTGACCGTAATCAATTTTGTATTTTCACTATCAATTTCTGTAACTTCTGGAGTAAATATTATTGGTATTATTCCTGCACCAATGGGTCCTGAACCTTCTCCTGATAGATCTACACCTAGTTCAAATAAAGTATCAGCCATCGTCTCATCAACCAAATAATATGATTGCGCTCGTACACTATCTTTGGGATTATCAAACCTTATTGAAAACGTATGATTTTCTGGAACAAGTTCGGAGTTAAGAATAGACAAATTGACAGTACCACTTCCCCTACCTTCACTTTGAACAAGATTAAAAACCTCTGCATTTTGATACCCTAATGCTGGTGGGTTTGGTGTAACCTCTACGGTATTCGAGGCAAGAATAGTTCCACCACGTAAAGTTTGACTTATCGAAATTGCATTTTCTGAAGGATATATTTGTGATGAATCAACACCCCTATCATAGGAAACAACTGCATAATAGTAACGTTGCCCATTTACCACGCTGGTATCTTTAAATGTATGTTTAATTCCGGTATCATCACCAAGATAATAAGCAATACCATCAACCGTAGTTGTGGAATAACCTTGAATATTATTTACTAAATCAAATTGGGCAAGTGGTTTGAGTCCGAATGGTCTGCTTCCGGTTCCAGTATAAATAACCCGAGGATCTAGAAAAGATGGATCAGTACTTCGATAAACTCTATAACCTTCAAAATCGTTATTATGAGTAATTGGGTCATAAGCTTGTTCACCAGCATTATTCCAATTTATAGTCACAAAACCGTCGCCAGAAAATGCGTTAACCGTTGGTATTGGAGGTGGAACTGCAAACTGGTAATTTGCTTTATAAATTTGTTGAACAATTTTGGTTGTTACTTTTAGTTCTGTAAGATTTGCACCATAACCTAATGCCAAACTAAACCGCTCTCGGTTTCCTGATCCCAGATAAAAAGGACCAGAAGCAAATAAAAAACCAATGTTAAAATCTAGAACCAAAGGATCATCTTCAAATGCTGTCTGGGGGTTAGAAAATAAGTTGTACAATCTACTGGGCCAGGAATTTGGATCATCATAAAAGAGAATTCCATCAACAGGTGCACTTGGATTACTTGCCCCTGCTCTTATTCTATTAAATTTAAATCCCGTTAACCCGATTTGGTCAGACTCGTCAATGTCAACTTTATCAAAGTTTTCTTCCTGTTCGGTAGGTTTTCCATCACCTTCTCCAGAATCATTTGTACCAAAAATTCCATCACCTCCAGTATCATAATATTCAGCAACCCAATCCATATCTTCATCACCAGTCCACCAAACTTCAGCGATATAAGCAGGCATATTTTCAATCGGACCATAAAAAGATTCAAACTTTGTTATATCGTAATTGAGAGTAACATAATTTATGATTGCTTCCTGTCCAATTATCTGTTGCCCCGGACCACTGTCTCTTCTCTCATCTATAATTCCATCTTTATCGTTATCAATACCATCTATTGAATTGCCAGGTGTTTCCAAATATGAATAACCCAGGTAACCTGTTTTACCAACAAATCCATTCCCATTTTTATCCCAGGTATAAACTAAGTTTAATGCCGTACTATCAAAATATGCGTTATCATCATCTGATTCATAAACTCCATCAACTCCTATTCCTGAACCACCAACACCGGAATCCATGTACAACCCAAATAATATATTATCATCATAGTTAGTAGTGCTTTCATTAGTAATATCATAGTGGAAGAAGATAACCAAACCTGCCTGCGGATTTGCCCACTGAAATCCTCTCTGCTCAACACGCATCCCAAGACCGCGTCTTGACTCATCTCTGCTATCCGGATAATAATTCCATGCATCATAAAAATTATCATCATAAACGACAAAGCTTTCCTGATCAGCCTTGGGTGTTTTACCAAAAAACCCATTCCAAGCTGAATGAAGTGGATCTTTATCTGTACCATTTGGGCCGAGTCCATCATTTTTCCAACCGGGATCATCAGAATCATTCAATTTATCATACCACTCATCGGGCCATGTTCTAATATCAGTACTGATAGCAACGGATCTTCCTGTATTGATGGATGGATCTGTTTGGAAATAACCAAAGCGAGGTTCAAAACGCATAATTTTATTTGTTATTGGACTTTGTGCTTGCCTCTCCCGATATCCCGTTTCCATTATATATGCTGGTGTACCATCTCTCTGAATAATTTTTGCAAGAATAAAAGGAGTGGTTCCATCGCTGTAATTTTCGCCTGAACCTTTAAGTATTTCAACCGAATGGTCAACTGTGTTATCCCGTTCAGGACCAAAATAATCTCCAACCATTCCAAAATTATAAAATATAGTTCTTATAAGATTTGCATCATGTTGACCGGATCTTTCTGCATCAATTGTTCCTCTCCATTCCGGTGGTACAGGATCAGGTAATATTTGAGCAGTGGTTTGAGAAATTATTATCATTGTTAGTAAAAGTACCAGAAAAGCTATGTTTAATACTTTTACTAAATCTATAGATACAGTTGGAATTTTTAATGTGCTTATTTTATTCATAATTAATTGCTCCTTAAAGAAATACCGAATTCAATTCTGCGCGGCTGATAAAATCGTGAAGGGTCAGACAAAGCTGCGGCATTAGAAGCAGGATTCAATGCGTAATCCGGACTTCCGGTTGAATTGAAAACAAATCCATTTACAAAAGTTGAATTAAGTACATTAAACATTCTTAAAAAAACACTCAGGTTTATAAAATCAAGATCAAAATATTTTTCGGCTCGTAGATCAAGTAAAACGTAGCTTGCCTTTCTACCAGAGTTAGTTTCCAATGTTGCACCAAATCCAGTACCTATTTCAGGGGTATAAGGCTGACCGCTCCCAAATCTAAAAATTGTACTTACCGAATAATCATTTGGAATTGAATATATTGCAGAAAGATTTAACGTATGTGTCTGATCCCAATTAAAAGCTAAATTTCTCGGACGTGGATCAGCACCAGCTGCGGCTCTGTTTGCAGTTTCTCTGGGATCACTAGAATTACCTTGTGCAAATTGAAGTGTATAATCAAGAGTAGTATTAAAGTAACCAAGATTTCTTTGAAATAATGATAAAGTAAATCCGTAAATACTTCCAAAATCTACATTGGCAAATCTTGCATATTCTGCAGCGGTGTATGTGCTAACAAACTCTACACCTAGCAGATCTCGAATATCCTTATAAAAGAAGGAAAGTTGAACACCGAGAAAATCGGAAACAGATTGCTTAAGTCCGAATTCATATTGAATAGTAAATTCTGGTTTTAGGTCTGGGTTGCCCATAACACCGTAACTTATTCCACCAGCTTGTAAATCCTCCAGTACCGAATAATCCGCATTGCTGTATAAAAGGTCTAATGCCGGCATCTGGTAAAAGTGCCCATAAGAAAAGTAAACGGAAGCTGCTGAGGTCAATGGGAAACTTAAACCAAGTCTGGGGGCAAGTGCTGTTTTGGGAGCAGTTGAAACATAGGTTGAAGTTGGAGCTCCTTCAATTGAGTTTGCAGGATTTTGTAAGTTGCTAGGCACTTGACCAGCAGCATCATAATATTCATAACGTAAACCTGCTCTTACAACCAAATCTCCCAGTTCAAGTCTATCCTGCACATAAGCTGCAAACTGTTTGGGATAATAAGATTGCAATCCAGGTTGTTTAGGAAATTGAAAAACAGGCGTTAACACTTGTTCGCTATCTACAAATGTTGAAACAAAAAATCCCGGAGGTCCAAAAAGTATATCAGAATATTGTCCTTCTATACCTGCTTCAATCATATTAAATCTGTTTGCCTGCCATGTATAATCGCTCTTTATAATTAGTGCATTAGTTTTTTGTTGATATCTTCCAAGATCAACACCTTGCACAACCGCTCCATCTTCATAATTTGCATCACTTTTGGGTTCACCGGCTTCTAAATATCTTGGATCATAGAGGTCTTCATATTTAAAATCGTTATACTCAAATAAATTTTGCCTGATATTTATTTTGTAAAACATTTCCGTTGAAAGTGTATGAGTTACAGCCAAACCATGACTAAGTGAATTAGTATAATTCGTTTTTATTCCGTCGGGATTTAAACGGAATGCATGGTTATAAGTTGTACGTTCTGCATAATTATAAGAGAGTTGATAATTGAATTGTAAATTTTCAATTGTCTGATTTGTAACTTTAAATTGTCCATTCCATTCATCAGAACTACCCATACTTACAAGTTCACTATTACCAGTGGGATAAAAAAGTTTATTTTCAAAATCGCTCTCATCAAACGGAGTGAATCTTCTTGTTCCAAACATATATCCATCATTCAAATATTTTCTTCCGTTCACAAAGAACGTTGTTTGTGGTAAACCTGTCGGTCCGCTTAACGATAACTGATAATTCTGAATATTAGTCGGATTGTAACTGTCATTATTAGGATAACGATCTATATCCGTAGTAAAATAATCACCTAAATAAGTTTCAAGTGAATATTCAAACTTATCAGTTCCGGTCTTTAAAACTGTATTTACAACACCAGACATTGCCTGCCCGTATTTTGCATCAAAAGTTCCGCTGATAACCTGGACTTCTTCGATAACAGAACGATCAATCTCTAACATAGAACTATTACTAAATGGATTGTTTACAGTAACACCATCAACTTGGTACTGAACTTCTCCAATTCTGCCACCTCTAAAGTGACCATCAACGACACCGGCTTGCAGATTAACAATCTCACTTAAACTTTGAACCGGCAGATTTTTAATATCCTCTTTATTTACAGATGATACTGAACTAGTTTGATTATATTCAACTAATGGTTTTTGGGCAACAACGATCACTTCTTCTCCAACTATGACTTCTAATTCTAAAACTGCATCTAACTTTGTCGTTTGATCAGGAGAAACTCTGATATTTTCTACAACCCTCGTTTTAAATCCTAAAAATCTAAACCTTACACTATAAGTTCCCGCACGAACATTTATTATGCTGTAGTAACCTTCTAAATCTGTAGCCGCTCCCATTGTGGTTCCATCAAGAATTACATTTGCGCCTATTAATGCTTCGCCACTTTCATCAGTTACTCTTCCAACGAGTTTGCCTGATGTTTGTGAATAAAGATTTATTGAAAGAACTATTAAAAAAACAAATGTGGTTAGTACTTTTACAGATACAGATATGAAAGAAATTGATTTGGTATTTATTTTCTTCATTTTAATTATCCATTTTTTTGCTTAAGATTATAGAAAAAGCGAAGAGTTTTTTTTGCTCTTCGCTTTAAGTAATTACTTAAGAAGGATCATTTTACCCACATTACTTATATAACTCTTTCCTGACTTAGAATTATTGAGTGATATTTTATAGAAATAAACTCCAGATGAAAGTGATGAAGCTTTAAATGTATAATCCAATACTCCGGCATTTTTATTCATCAGATTAACATTTTTCACTTCTTCTCCAACAGTGTTATAAATTATTATGTTTACATCACCCGTTTCTGGAATAGCAAACTTAATTTTTGTTGAGGGATTAAATGGATTTGGATAATTTCCATAGAGCTGAATTGAGTTTGGTATATAAACAATCTTTTCATCATTAACACCAACCAAAGTGCCTGGATCTAATACAGCCCATGCTGAAGTAGGCCCACCCTCTAGTTCTCTAAACCACCAAACACGAGTACCGTAATTTGATAAAGGATCTTCAAATGTATCACCATCTGCAAGCATAACTCCACAGAAAAGAACTTTATCACCTAAATCTGCGGGATAATCTAAACCGGTTAAATCAATTTTCATTTCAACTGAATAGCCTTCATCAAAATCTGTATTGTTATTTACAGTTGTTGCCCCCTTTAAAGCTGCCCCAAACTGTGCTTTACCTGAATCAACTAATGTTTTTAGATATTCGTAAGGAGCTCCTAAACCTGTGAAACTAAAACTTACCCTGCAATTTTTGAATATCATGTTGTTTTCGACATCATTCAGTTCCGTACGATGACCAAGGACCAATCTAACTCCGTCAATTAAATCAAAGATTGTTGTACCACTAACAACTCCGTCTGTGACATCAGCTGAGAAGTATAGATAATTATCTTTAAAGAACATTTTAATTTCTGCAATAGATTGATCTATTATTGGTGGATATGAAGGAGGTGTAGTAAATGAAGGTTGGTATCTACCACTCATAAATTTTGCAACACCCGGGTAGTCTTCCCTTAATGTTTGAATATCCCATCCTAAATTAAATGTGTAAGCTCCAGCCCAAACAGCTTCATCCGGTTTACCATCAATAACAGGATCAGGATAATTAGCTCCATTTGGTATAATGAAATCAGGAGCAATTTCAGGAAGAGTGGAAGTTATGCCTACTTCAGAACTACCATAAACACGAGCGACATTTATAATGTTAGCATTACCCCAAGGAGCCTGATAATAAGTTTTAGTACTATACATTTTTAATGGGTCATTTTCAAATAAAAAATCATTATCCCAGATACTAAAATTTAGAGCAATTACATCGCCATCTAACTGATTTACGTTATAACCGAGTGAGTCTAAATTTATCCGCATTTCTGTAACCCATCCCTGGTCCCTCCCTGCATCATTTGAAATACCATTCACAACAGTTCTTGCATCAACAATGGCAATCTCTCTATCAGTCCTTGGTGTTCCATCGTAACTTCCATAAGTACCAACTATTCTAGGAACAGATCCAACCACAGGTGTTGAATCCGGCAATGCATTTGTCCAGTATGTATAGAAAATTTCGGCAGGACTTGCCATGAAAGATGATCCATCTAATAGTAATTTATTTTTAACAGACATAAGAACTGCATCAAATTTAGGCCAAACATCATTTCCACCAATTGATGAATCGGGAATATCAAATGCTAACCATAACTGGTTATCACTTGCTACTAAGAATTTTATTGTTGCATTGGTTGGATCTGTTACCACACCAGGACCTCCATCGGTTTCTTTTTTATAGCCGCTTGTAGGTAAAAGTCCGGGCTGACCATAAGTTATTGTTATTGACTCAGCTTGTGTCCAAGCAGCTTCATTCAGTACACCATCCATAGTTATCGTTCCGGCAGGGACATATTTTGCCCATATCGCATCCTGTCTTGATGCAAACTGAGCAAATATTAAACTCTGGGATAAAAACGAAATTGCAAAACCTAACATTGCAAGTTTGTTTGTTTTCATATTATCTCCTTTGATAATTGATTAGTTAATTATTGTATTCAAAACCTTAAAATAGACTAAATGTAAACTTCAACTTTTACTTCTTTGTTTTTTGATATTGGTAAAAAGTTCCCCTCAGTTTTCCTTCCATCAACATAAATATTTTTTTTCTTTTTACTGGATTTTGAAGTTTGAATAACTATAATATTATAAGTTGTATTTCTAAACAATCTTTTAACCTTAAACTCCTTCCACTCATCCGGTATACAGGGATCAATAATCAATCCATCTTTACTCGCTCTAATTCCAAGTATCCAATCCACAACAACTTTTTGATACCAGGCAGCAGAGCCTGTGTACCATGTCCAACCACCCATTCCATAATTTGGAGAATCAGGTCCATCAATGTTTCCCGGTGTAACGTATGGTTCCGCTACATATCCTTCAGGATTCATTCCGTTATAAATCGGACATAAATTTTTATATGAAGCAAATGCCTGATCATTATTCTTAAGTAATGCGTAAGCCCAAACAGCCCAGGTTGCTGCATGAGTATATACACCACCGTTTTCTCTTCTCCCTGGTGCATAACGGGATAAGTAGCCAATCATCTTATCAGGTTTTGTATAAGCCGGACTTAATAACAAACATCCGTTCTTTTTTAAAAGATTTTTTGTTACTGCATCCATTGCTTTTTTCTGTTTACTGTTATCTGCAATTCCGCTTATAACAGACCATGTTTGAGCATTAAGATAAATTTTTCCTTCAGGTGAAGTTTTACTTCCAACTTTTTTCCCATCATCTTTTGTTGCCCGATAAAACCATTCACCATCCCACGCATATTTATTAAAAGCATTTTTGATCTCTTTAGCTTTTTTAGAATATTTTTTATTAAGATTATCCTTACCAACTTCTTTACATAATTCTGAAAATCTGACTAATATCAAATAGAAAAATTCTGTTAACCAGATCGATTCGCCTTTCATTTCTAATCCAACAGCACTTAATCCATCATTCCAATCACCCGCTCCAATTAAGGTCAATCCACGCTTGCTCATTCTTGTTAAAACTTTTTCAATTGCTGCAACAGAGTGATCAAACAACGTATCTTTTTTGTTTTTATTATCGTAATAAGGTTCTTTTGCAGAAAGGATTTTATATTTACCTGTTTCATCGATGTAATTCATAAGCACAAACGGAAGCCATAAAAGATCATCAGTCATTTTTGTAGGTAATCCGGTATCAGAAATAGGATGCCACCAATGAAGCACTGTTCCGTCTTCAAACTGGTGTCTTGCATGCAAACGTAACTGATCTTCAGTTTTCTTTGGATCGATAGGAAGAAAAACCATACTGTCTTGTAGTTGATCTCTGAAACCAAATGCACCGCTTTGCTGATAATATGCTGTGCGTCCCCAAAGTCTGCCGGCAATTGCCTGATATCTTAACCACTTATTGACTAATAGATTCATTGCTTTATCAGGTGTATCAATTACAAGAGAATCAAACATCTTATGCCAGAATAATTTCAGATCAAATAATGCAGAATCTATATTTTTCTGATTAGTAAATTTTTTTAGAGAAGTTGCAACTGCGTTTTTATTTTCTTTAATGCCAATAAAAAAATTTACATTTTCAGTTTGGTTTGGTTTGATTTCAATTTTGGTTTTTACCGAAGCAATAGAGTCATTCCATTTTCCTAATTTTTTACTTAAGCATTTTGCTGATAACCCAGCAGGGTTTTGTAACGATCCATATTGCCCTATAAAAGTATCTTTATCACCATCATAGTCTGATATTTTTCTTGAGCAAGAAATAAACCCAAGATATGGATATTCTATATTCCAGTGTCCTCTATCACCGAGTGGAATTTCCCACAATCTTTTTGTGGCTGTCATACAGTTCAGCTTAGAATCGAAATGCGTTTCTAAAAAGGTTTTGTGAAACTCTCTGTGATGATCTGATGATGAACCCAGGCACAATTCAAAATAAGAAAATATAGAAAGAGATTTTTTTTGTGAAGTTTTATTTTCGATTTTAAAATCCCAGATTTCAAAATTTTCATCAATTGGAATAAATACTGTTATTGTAATCTTAATGCCCTTATATTCTGAAGTGAATTTTGCATATCCAAAACCATAAGCAACTTGATAAAAGTCTAGTTCTGTTTTTACTGGCATCCATGTAGGTGACCAAATATCACCGGTTAAATTATCTTTTATATAAAAATATTTTCCCCAATTATCCTGCACCAAATCCTGATGCCAGCGATTTAATCTATTAAACTCTGAATGAGTATCCCAGCTAAATCCGCCTCCTGTCTGTGAAATTACTAATCCATATTTGCCATTGGATATTACATTTACCCAGGGCTTTGGTGTTCTATAATTTGTAATAATGTATTCATTTCCATCGGAAGAAAAGTGTCCATACTTTGTAGAAAACTGTTCCATCAAGTTTCCATTTATAAAAAGTTTAACAGGAATTTCTAATTATTAATTCGGTCGGGATTTTAATTAAAGAATGATGTTTCCCGTTCGAATTATTTAAACGTTCAATTAAAAGTGATGCAGCAGCTTTACCAACTTCTTCAATTTGTACGCGTACTGTTGTTAAGCTTGGATTGATGTATTTTGACATAAAGATATCATCAAATCCAACTAAGCTTATATCGTCAGGTATCTTAACATTGAAATAGTGTGCGGCATCATAACAGCCAAGCGCCATCATATCATTAGCGGCAAAAATTGCTTCCGGTTTTTCCGGTAAACCATATAGCTGGATAAATCCGTGGTAACCAGAATCAATTGTAAAATTGCCATCAACAATAAAAGATTTATTGATGCGTACATCATTTTTTTTGCAGGCATCAATAAACCCTTTTTTTCTAAGATATGCATCATAGTTTTCAGCAGGACCAGTTATGTGAGCAATTTTTTTAAATTTTTTCTTTTTAATCAAATATTCTGTTGCATTAAAAGCACCCTGATAATTATCAATTGTAACGATATCAAAATCACGCTCCTGTTTACCAGCACCAATCAATACAACCGGAATTTTAGCTTGATCCAAAATATTTTTTAAATCATTTGTCATGGCAGACATTAATAGGATTACACCACCCACTAATCCTGTCTGTGAGAATGTTGCAATCGAATCCGCAAGCGTGCGATGTTTATGAGAACTTGCAACCATCGTGTAATATCCGTTTTTATAAGTAATCTCATCTACTCCGCGAATAATATCTGTGAAAAATTCATCGGAAATATCAGGCAGGATTAAGCCAATTGCATATGAAGTTTTTTTAACAAAATTTCTAGCGACCAAATTTGGTTTGTAGTTTAGATCGTTCGAAATACTTAAGACTTTTTCTTTAGTCTTAATTGTAACACGAACATCATTGTTTAATGCTCTAGAAACAGTAGCGATTGACACGTTAGCTTTTTTAGCTATCTGTTTTATTGTGGGTATCATATTATTTTTAGAATCAAAAAGGAAGCAGAATATTTCTATCCTGCTTCCAAGAAATTTAGTTCAATATTACTTCAACAAAGTCATTTTTTTACTTGATGAGAATTGTGCACCGTTTTCACCAACTGCTGTTAACTTAAATAAATAAATTCCTGAAGACATTGAAGCTGCATTGAACTGTGCTGTATGTTTTCCAGCTTCAATTTCGCCTTCAAATAAAGTAGTAATTTTTTGTCCAATAAGATTGTAAACATCAAGAGTAACATTTGATTTTACAGGTACTGCGTATACAATACTTGTGGTTGGGTTAAATGGATTTGGATAATTCTGTTCTAGAACAAATTCTAATGGTAATGCAAAGCCAACATTAACAACTTTTGAGTATTCATAAGTACCATTATAATCAATTTGCTTTAGTCTGTAAGCGTGATTAACTCGAGTTGTTACATTACGATCTGTAAAGGAATATTGTTGAGTTTGAGTAGTAGTTCCCATTCCTTCAACAAAAGCAATTGTTGCAAATTCAGAACCTTTTATACTTCTTTGAATTTCAAATCCTCTATTATTAAGTTCCGTTACAGTAGCCCATTTTAATTGAACATCATTACCAACAACAGCGCCGGTAAAAGATGTTAACTCAACAGGAACTACACTACCAAAAACTAAGGTTCTAAATTCAGAACCCCATTCACTTCCCCACCATTGTTTGTAAAAGTTTCCATTTGGTCCCCATGGTGGAGCACCAGCACTATAATTATCTGGATCGAAAATAACTACAGATACTTGTAATGTGG
>Ga0105099_10001027_pt1 | contig 18070 bp, 16 predicted proteins | sample PPLLak3cmMay2015_2_FD_79138 | JGI IMG/M metagenome (GOLD analysis project Ga0105099, IMG submission 79138) | Freshwater sediment microbial communities from Prairie Pothole Lake near Jamestown, North Dakota, USA - PPLs Lake P8 Core (1) Depth... | ecosystem: Environmental > Aquatic > Freshwater >... | reverse complement strand
GAGCTGCCAAAGCAACGCCCGCAACTAAAAACGCGCAAATGCAAAACAGAATTCCAATCTTCTTTAACATTCTCCTCCTCCTTCGTTTAGTGGTTTAATTAAACCCCTCAAGGGGCCCTAACACCTTTTATAAAGTTCAAATTTTTATCCAAAATCCTCTTTATTGTCAATATAAAAATTACTTAATAAGATATTGTTATCAGATATAAAAGCTAATGTTTTCAATCATTTTTAGTCATTCATATAAACATGATAACCAATATACTGACCCAGCAAATTCAAGCCTTGACACTCACTTCAGCGGTCCTTTGCATAAACTCATCTAATATATGATAAAGCCTGTAAAGACTATCTATATTTATATGCTCATTCCGGGCATGGGCGGTAAAATCGCCATCCGCGCCCCAAACAATGCCTTTGATGTCATGGTTTGCTAAAAAACGGGCATCACTCGCCCCATGTTCGAAATCGAGCCGGGAATCCTTAGCGATTTTTAACAAAAAATTCAAATAAGGTGACTGGCCACCTTCAAAAAGAGGTTCCTTCTCTTCAACCAATAATTCAGATTTGATCGATTTGCGGATTTTTTGGATCAATTCATCCGGATTATCCGTTTCTATATAGCGGATGTCCAGTATGGCTTCAGCCTGGTCAGGCACTTGGTTGGAAGATTCGCCCCCTTTGATCCAGCCGAGGTTTAAAGTCCGGTGCCAATGATCCGGTTGTTGCTCCTGAAAAAAGGTCTGCACCACGCCATAATCCGCGATTAGCTTTTCAATAGCATTTTCACCCAGCCACGGTCTGGAACCATGCGCTGCCCTGCCCTTGCTTATCAGGCGCAATCTAAGAATACCTTTTTCCCGAATAATGATCCTGCCGACATCTCCGCCGTCCAAGGCAATACAAAAGTCCGATCTAATGCCTTTTAATGTCTCCTTGGCGCCCCATTCGCCGCCGGTCTCTTCATCTCCGGTTAAAATGATTCCGAAAGGCAGATCTTTCTGGTGTTTATTTTGTTTTTTTAAACGATTGCAATGCTCTTTAAATAGGACTAAAGACAAAGCCACGGCATATTTATCGTCGAGGCTGCCGCGCCCGAAAAGCATGCCCTCTTTCTCATAGGGGTCGAAAAGCTCATCCGCGCCGTGGACTACGTCAAAATGAGACATTAAAAGCAAGGGCGCAAATCCCGGCCGGGGCAAAGCGACAATGGAGGGGATACCGTTATGTTCGCAGCGCTGATATTCCAACTCATGTTTCTGCAAATAGTTCTCAATGAAATCAGCGCAGGCTTTGATCGCATCAGGATTGGAATGAACGGATCTAAACCGAATGAGGTCTTTGGTTAAATGAACAATCTCTTCCATGAAACACCGTAACCTGAAAAAATGGGTTATCGAGAGAGCACACCGTCTCCAAAAAAAACTGAAAAAATTTTAGTGTTGCAGGACTTTGCTCAAAAACAGTTTGGTGCGATCCTGATCCGGATTTCCAAAGACCTTTTCGGGCGGTCCTTCTTCAACGATCATCCCTTCATCCATAAAAATAATGCGATTGGCGGCTGCGCGCGAAAAACCCATTTCATGGGAAACCACCACCATAGTCATGCCTTCTTTGGCCAAGTCCAGCATAACATCCAAAACTTCCTTGATCATCTCCGGATCCAGGGCGCTGGTCGGCTCGTCAAACAACATGATTTTAGGACTCATGGCCAAAGCCCGGGCAATGGCCACGCGTTGTTGTTGACCGCCGGACAATTGGATTGGATAAGACTCGGCTTTTTCCGGAATACCGACTTTTTTAAGTAATGCCTCGGCAATTGCCCGTGCTTCTTCGGAAGAACGTTTACGCACAACTTTCTGGGCCAACATCAGATTATCAATGGCGGTAAGATGGGGGAAAAGATTAAAGGATTGAAAAACCATGCCGACTTCGCGGCGCACGGCATTGATATTTTCGGCATTATCAAGAGGGATGCCGTCAACTACAATCCGGCCTTGATCATATTCTTCCAAACGATTAATACAGCGCAACAGGGTGGATTTACCCGAACCGGACGGACCCACAATCACCACCACTTCGCCTTTCCGAATATTTAAGTTTATCCCTCTTAGGGCATGAACTTTTTTAAAATATTTATGAACATCTTCTATCTGGATGATAGATTCTTGCATATGATTACCTCTCAAACTTGGTCTTTTTTTCAATGAAGGATACTATGCGGGCGGAGAACAGCGTCATAATTAAATACAACAAAGCGATCATTGTCCAAGTCGAAATGGGATTAAACTGGGCGGATGAAAACTCTCGACCACGACGAGTCATATCAGCTACTGCAACAACACTAACCAAGGACGAATCCTTCAGAAGAGCGGTAAATTCATTGCCGACCGGGGGCAGAATCACGCGAATAGCCTGAGGCAAGATCACATAGCGCATGGCTTGGAAATAAGTCATGCCCTGGCTACGCGCCGCTTCCATCTGACCTTTAGGAATACTTTGAATACCGGCGCGGTAGATCTCGCTCATATAAGCGCCATAACAAAACACAAGGCCTATGATGGCCATTAGATAGGCATTCGCTAAATAATTGGCAGCATAAGACCAATGAATCCAGCGCCCGAATGACTGAAATATAACGGGAAAAGCAAAATACCACCACATCAATTGAACCAATAATGGAATGCCGCGTACGATCTCAACGTATAGGGTGGAGACTCCATAAATTGCTTTATTGTTCGACAGTCGTCCCATTCCGCCTATAATACCCGCAAATATAACAAGCACAAAAGAGCCTAATGTGATAAAGACCGTAACGAAAATACCACTTTCGAAAAAACCGTTAATCCAACTGGAAAAATTTGTCCAATTGAAGAAAGGGTGTTTAGGAATAAATACCTTGAAGTCACCCACAAATTTAAAAATACGCCCGAAAGGGTCAGGCCATGCGGTCACGAGCAAGACCGTCAAACCAACCACCAACGCTACTAACCACCACCAGGCATCAAGACGAGCGCCCGGTTCTGTGCCGGGAACGCCAGTCAACTGTTTTTGATCGGTTTTGGATTTCGATTGTGCTTCCATATATCCTCTTAAAAAAATTTGCGAGGCCCGAAAAAGCGCCTCGCATCAAGAATTCTAATTCATTACTTTTTGATCTTCAGCCATTTTTCCATTAATTTTTCAATGGTGCCTTCTTTTTTAACGGCTGCCAGGCCTTCATTGATCTTCTTCAACAGTTCGGCGTTTTTATTGCAAACCACGATGCCGTAATATTCTTCGGTAAACACGGGACCCACGGTTTTGAGTTTATCCGAGTTTTTGCCTACATAACCAAGGGCAAGGGGATTATCGGCGATGACAGCGGCGATCTGCCCGTTCATCAAGTCCTGGAAAGCCAAACCCACATCGTCATAGGTCTTCAGAGTCGCGCCCTGGATTTTACCCACTTCCATCGCACCGGTGGTGCCGATCTGGGCGCCCACGGTTTTTCCGGTTAATTGATCTTTGCTCGTAATTTCAGCATCATCAAACTTAACGGTCACAACCTGACCGGCGGCAAAATACGGTTCGGAAAAATTCATTGATTTTTTGCGTTCATCGGTAATGGTAATGGATGAAATCGCAGCATCATACTGACATCCGGCAATGCCGGCCAGAAGCGGGTCAAAAGCCACATTAATGAATTCGATTTCAATACCGGCTTTTTGAGCAATGGCATTGAACAGGTCGATATCAAAACCTTCAATGGCTTTGCTTTGTTCGTTCACGGACTCAAAAGGCGGCCAGGTGGCATCCGTGGCCACTCTTACTTTAACCGGTTTTTTCGCACAACCGCCGACTACCAAGCCGACAACCAACAATCCGAGCAGGGCAAACAATAATACACGTTTCATCTCTTCCTCCTTGAAAAATATTTATGGTTTAGTTTGAAAATATAGCACGAGACTGATGAACAGAACGAAAAATCTTGTCCCGCAACCACCTCCCTTCTCTTAGGAGTCCGGACATTCTGTTTCTAACTTGGCAGTTGAGTCGAAATTCCTGATAATAAAAACCTTAAGCCGGCTCGTTATTCGACTTTCCAAGGAAACGGTTTTTGCCCCTCCCTCCCATCAATAAAAAGCGATTAACCGACAACCTGCATATCCTTCATAGGGTTATTGATCTTATCCCCTGTTTTGGAATAGGCGCTTAACTCAACCATATCGACATGGGGATTTCGAAAAATAGACCTTTTAAAAATTTACGATTCGATTCTCAAGGTTCCTTGCTGTTAAAGTGTATTTTTAGAAATCCCGGGTTGTCGATAAGGAAAAAAATAATAATCAACCGGCCCCTATCGTACGAATTTTTTCCGGCGCTTTACACTGGAACTCCTGTTCCAGTCGGCCGGAATTCATGTTTTTTTGTTCCTGCAAAAAAACATTTAGGCCCTTAATAACAGGCTTCTATCATGAATCGAGACTTGAAAGGTCGTTTTATAATAGGCTAAACTCATTTGTCAAGCTGTAAGACTTTTATATAAATGAAAAGATTTGATTTAATTCTTAATTTAACTATTTCTTTTCTTTCTAACCTCTGTATATTTTGTATATTTTAAAAATGGGTCCTATCCTATTGACTATGCATTACTTTTTGAGCACACCTCAGAAATGACCGGGAATCCGAAAAGGCTTATTTTGCATTTAAAAACAAATACATATATCGTTTCCCTATCCGATCACGCATTGACTTAATTGGATAGAGCAAGTATCATGACCCTAAAGGTATAAAAAATGATTGAAGCGGAATATAATGTAAAATATTCAAACCTGCGCATTCTTAAGAGCATACAGGAATATCTGAAAAATGATGGCGCTTCAGCGACAGCCGTTTATCCTATTAATGTACCGGATGACCTACTCTATCAAGTTTTGAAATTACACGGGGCGGAAAAGGCCGATAATTTGATCCATTATATTTTCAAGATCGGGCTGAACATCTGGAGTGAAAAAATATTCAGTGAGGTGTTTGGATCTCAAAAAGACCTGGAAGAATTTATTGAGATTGTCAAAAGAAAAGCCAAAGAACAACCTTGAGTTACAAACAAATCCGAGTTGTTTCAATGGATTTGTTTCACCCCTTTCCATTTCTTAATGTTTTAGTCAATCAATAGAAGTCATTGGCTTTAATATACATAGGAGCCGGTATCGAGGCGATTTCTTGACACTCTAGGACATCATAACTATGTTGTTTTTTGGCACGAATTCTGCAATTTATTTTTATGCGGTCTTTTGCCATTATCAATGCCATGAATCGATAATAAGCTCCAGGCGTTGTCTGACGGAGATTTAACGCGAAAGACAAGGTTTACTCGATGGCAACATTTTAGCCTAACAGGGCTGTAAGGGCGACCGGCCTGTCGTTCTTACCTGCATCGATAACTTTTCGTCTATTTTTAGGATTAAGTGCCTAAATGTTTTTTTATAGGAACAAAAAAACATGAATTCCGGCCGACTGGAACAGGAGTTCCAGTGTAAAGCGCCGGAATAAGCCCGTACGACGGTAAGCCAATATACTAATCTATTTTTGCCTATCGACAACCCGGGATTTCTAAAAATACACTTTATCAGCAACGGCTCTGGAGAATCGAATCGTAAAATTCCAAAAGGCTGATTTTTAGAAATCCCCATGTCGATATTGTGGAACTAAGCGTCTAAGAATTCACAATCTTTGATTATGATGTTGACAGTGCCTGTGGTTTTTTAATAATATTCGCCGCTTTTGATATACTCATGGTTTACAAAGGAATGGTATAAATTTTATTTAAATTAAGCTATATATATTAAAATCATCTTTTTGGTATATTTTTGTTTTTATTGCTGATAGATTTTAGCAACTATATTTTAAACATAGATAGCTAAAAATAAATTTAACTAAATATAAAGGAATTTAATAAACAATAATGAAAACAAACATTGAAGAAATCAACTCCGTTAAAAAACGCTTAACCGTTGAAATCGATGCCGCTGATGTTGATAAGAAATTTGCGGAAGCTTACCAAATAGTTAAAAAAAATGCCACTTTGCCCGGATTTAGAAAAGGCAAGATACCTCAAAAGTTAGTGGAACAATATTTCAGCGATCGGGTCCAGGAAAACGTTACTAAAGATTTGGTTAACGAAACCCTGCCCAAAGCGCTTGAAGAAACCAAAACCTATCCGATTAATACCCCGATGATTGAAAATGTAACGATCAAAAAAGGGGAAACCTTTCATTATACCGCCCTTATGGAAGTCCGCCCCATATTCGAGCTAAAGGACTACAAAGGCCTGGAGCTTGAAAAAGAAATCGTCAAAGTCACCGACGAAGAGGTCGGCCGCCAGCTTGAAGAAATTCGCCGCATGAACGGTAAACTTAAAAATATGGAAGAGACCTACGCCATTCAACCGAAGGATATCGCCATTCTGCAATATGAAGGTTTTGAAAACGGTCTGCCTCTTCCTGAAATGAAAGCAGACCAATTCATGTTTCAGATGGGAAACAACCCGTTCCCGCCCGATTTTGAAAAAGGCTTGATCGGCTTGAAAGCGGGCGCACAGACCGAAATCAAGATTGATTTCCCTAAAGATCACCCGCACCTTGCCGGTAAAAACGTACTTTTTAAGGTTAAAGTGCTTGAAGTTAAAACCTTGGACCTTCCGGAATTGAACAACGATTTCGTGCAGACCTTGGGCGCCGATTTGCAGGATGTCGAAGGCTTGAAAGCACGCATCAAGGAACAGATGATCGCCCGGGAAGAAGACCGCACCGATAAAGAACTGAAACAGCGTCTGCTGAACAAGATCGCCGGAACCGTCCAATTCGATTTGCCGGAAAGTTTGGTGGAATCCGAAGTTGAACAGGCCCTGGAAAATCTGAAACGCACCTTGACCCGCTCGGGTTCCAGCATGGAAAAATCCGGTTTACATGAAGAGCATCTCAGAAGCGAAATGCGGCCCGGCTCGGAAAAAAGAGTCAAGAATTTTCTGATTCTGGCCGAGATCGCCCAAAAAGACGATATTCGCGTTGAAGAAAAAGACCTGGACGAAAGTTTTGAGCAAATGGCCAAAAGCATGAACCAAGACCCGAAGGTTGTGCGCCAGTTTTACGAATCCCAAAACATGGTCACCCCGTTCCGGGTCAGACTGCTCGAAGAAAAGACCTTAAAATACCTGTTGGAAAACGCCAAAATCAAGGAAGTGGAAGCAGCTAAAGTAACACGGGAAGAATAACCCTATTATCAGAAAGCGGAAAAAAGTATGTTGATACCCATGGTTATTGAACAATCCAGCCGCGGCGAGCGGGCTTATGACATTTATTCGCTGCTTTTGAAACAGCGCATTATTTTCGTGGGTGAACAGGTCCATGACGGCATGGCCAATACCATCATCGCCCAGATGCTTTACTTGGAATCCGAAGATCCGGACAAAGACATCAACTTCTATATCAATTCGCCGGGCGGGTCGGTTACGGCGGGCCTGGCGATTTACGACACCATGCAATATATCCGGTCTCCGATCACCACCATCTGCATGGGACAGGCCGCCAGTATGGGAGCTTTATTGCTGGCGGCCGGCGCCAAGGGTAAACGCTATGCCCTGCCCCATTCGCGGATCATGATTCATCAACCTCTGGGCGGCGTGCAAGGCCAGGCCACGGATATCGATATCCAGGCCCGCGAAATTCTGAAAATCAAAAAAATGATCAATGAAATTCTCTCCAGACATACCGGACAGGAGTTCGAAAAAATTTCCAAAGACACGGAACGGGACTTTTTTATGGACGCCGAAGAAGCCTTAAAATACGGCTTGATCGATAAGGTTATTGCTAAAAGAGAAGTTCAAAAGGAAACCGAAAAGTAAGAGGTGCCTATGCCGAAAAAAGATGAAGAGCTTTTGTGTTCGTTTTGCGGAAAAGGCCAGGATGAAGTTAAAAAACTGATTGCGGGTCCGTCGGTCTATATATGTGATGAATGCATCCAGCTCTGCAATGAAATTATTTTGGAAGAATATGGGGATGAGGCCGATCATGAAACGCTCTCCAAACTCCCCAAGCCGCACGAAATCAAATCGATTTTGGACCAATATGTCATCGGCCAGGACAAAGCCAAACGAATTCTTTCCGTGGCCGTGCATAATCATTATAAGCGCATCAATACCAAAATGGATATGGAAGGGGTTGAAATCCAGAAGAGCAACATCTTATTGATCGGCCCTACCGGTTCGGGCAAAACCCTGTTGGCCCAGACTCTGGCCCGGATTCTTAAAGTTCCTTTCACCATCGCCGACGCCACTACTTTGACCGAAGCCGGTTATGTGGGCGAAGATGTTGAAAACATCATCCTCAATCTGGTGCAGGCCGCGGATTGGGATATCGAATCCGCGATCAAAGGGATCGTCTATGTAGACGAAATCGATAAAATCGCCCGCAAATCGGACAGCCCTTCCATCACCCGTGATGTCTCCGGTGAAGGCGTGCAGGAAGCGCTTTTAAAAATTCTGGAAGGCACCATGGCCAGCATCCCTCCCAAAGGCGGCCGCAAACATCCGCAACAGGATTTCATTAAGGTGGATACCAACAATATCCTGTTTATCTGCGGCGGCACGTTCAACGGCCTTGAAAAAATAATCGGCAGCCGGTTGGGCAGCAAATCTTTGGGTTTTGAAGCGGACATCCAGAACAAACAGGATGAAAATCTGGATGAAATCAGGGCTATGGCCCAACCGGAGGACCTGGTCAAATTCGGACTGATCCCGGAATTTGTCGGCCGTTTGCCGATTGTGGCCTCATTGAACAACCTGGGGCTGGATGCCTTGATCCAGATTTTAACCGAACCCAAAAACTCGCTGGTCAAGCAGTATCGTAAGCTTTTTGAACTCGAAGGGGTGCGCTTAAAATTCACCAACGAGGCCCTGCATGCCGTCGCCCAAAACGCCATTCAACGCAAATCGGGCGCGCGCGGTTTGCGGGCCATCATGGAAAGCATTATGCTCGATATCATGTACGATATCCCCACCCTGAACAATGTCAGGGAATGCGTGATCGGCGAAGATGTCATCACGCGCAATGAATCTCCTCTTCTACTCTATGAAAATCAGGCAGGTTACGCTTAAATTATGTTTAATCTTAATAAAAAAAATCCGAGTGACATCGGTTTTGGGGAACTGGCCCAATACCCTCTGCTCCCTTTAAGGGATGTGGTCGTTTTCCCCAATATGGTCGTGCCTCTTTTTGTCGGCCGCGATAAATCCATCAAGGCCTTGGAATTCGCCATGTCCCGCGAAAAGGAAATTTTCCTTTCCGCCCAAAAAGACGCCAAAGTGGATAACCCGGGCCCAAAAGACATTTTTCCTTTCGGCACCTTGGGCAATGTGCTGCAACTTTTGCGTTTGCCGGACGGGACCGTCAAAGCCCTGATTGAAGGCAAGCAACGCGCCGTCGTTGAAGAATTCACCGAGGACCATGAATTCTTCATGGTGCATGTCCGCAAGATCCCCACTGAATTTCAGATGAGCATCGAAACCAAGGCGGTGGTGCGGGCCGTTTGCGAAAGCTTTGATGAATACGCCCGACTGAATGAAAAAATCGGCAAGGACTTGGTCGCCACGATTACCGCCATTGACGATCCTTCCCGCTTATCCGACACCATTGCCGCCCATTTGATCCTGCGGGTTCAGGACAAGCAGGAAATTCTTGAGATAGAAGACGTCAGTCTGCGCCTGGAAAGACTCTTCGAAAAAATCCGCGCCGAGATCGACATCATCAAGCTGGAGAACCGCCTCAAAACCAGGGTCAAAAAGCAGATGGAGAAGACCCAAAAAGATTATTACCTCAACGAGCAGATGCGGGCGATTCAGAAAGAGATGGGCGCCAAGGACGATTTCAAGGCCGAGTTGGACGAACTCGAAAGAAAGATCAAGAAAAAAAGACTTCCCAAAGAAGCCCATACCCGGATTTGGCAGGAATTCAAGAAACTTAAAATGATGTCACCCATGTCGGCTGAAGCGACCGTGGTGCGCAATTATATCGACTGGATCATCGGCTTGCCCTGGCATGAACGCACCAAAGACAAGCTGGACATTGTCGAAGCTGAAAAAATCCTGGAAGAAGATCATTACGGCCTCAGCAAGCCCAAGGAAAGAATTCTGGAATATCTGGCGGTCCAAGGACTTATTAAAAAGATCAAAGGACCGATACTGTGTCTGGTCGGCCCTCCGGGTGTGGGCAAAACCTCGCTGGCCAAATCCATTGCCCGGTCCACCAACCGCAACTTTGTACGCCTCTCCTTGGGCGGTGTCCGGGACGAAGCGGAGATCCGCGGGCACCGGCGGACTTATATCGGCGCTTTGCCCGGTAAAATCATTCAATACCTGCGCAAAGCCAAATCCAACAATCCGGTCTTCTGTCTGGATGAAGTGGACAAAATGAGCACCGACTTCCGGGGCGACCCTTCGGCCGCCTTGCTGGAAGTATTGGACCCGGAACAGAATGTGGCCTTTAACGACCATTACCTGGATCTGGACTATGATCTTTCGGAAGTGCTCTTTATCACGACCGCCAACAATTTGCACAACATTCCCCTGCCCTTGCAGGACCGCATGGAAATCATCCGGCTGCCGGGCTATACGGAGCTTGAAAAGCAAAAAATCGCCCAACAATTTCTGATCAAAAAGCAAATCGAACAAAACGGTCTCAAGCCCGAAAATATCGCGATCTCCGACAATGCCGTTTTGACCGTCATCCGTAATTACACCCGCGAAGCCGGCGTCCGTAATTTGGAGCGGGAGATCTCTTCCATCTGCCGCAAGGTGGCCAGAGAAGTTCTGAAAAACGGGCGGGAAACCAAAATCGACATCAGCTCCGGCTTGGTTGAAAAATATCTGGGCGTGCCCAAATTCCGTTTCGGCCGGACTGAAGAAAAGGATCAGATCGGCGTGACCACCGGCCTGGCCTGGACCGATGTCGGCGGCGAGTTGCTTCAGATTGAAACCGCGATTATGCCGGGCAAAGGCAGTCTGGTTTTAACCGGTAAATTGGGTGAAGTCATGCAGGAGTCGGCCCAGGCTGCTTTGAGTTATGTCCGCTCACGGGCCAGACAATTAAGGCTGCCGGATAATTTTTATGAAAAATTGGACATTCATATTCATATTCCCGAAGGCGCCATTCCCAAGGACGGTCCTTCCGCGGGCATCACTCTGGCTACATCCATTATTTCAGCCCTGATCCGTAAACTGGTCAATCGCAATCTGGCCATGACGGGCGAAATTACCCTGCGCGGCCGGGTGTTGCCGATCGGTGGATTAAAGGAAAAACTTCTGGCCGCCCACCGGGCCTTGATTACCAAGGTATTGATTCCGGCCGAAAACGAGAAAGATCTTGAAGAAATTCCCAAAAAAGTGCTGAAAAAGATCGAAATCGTCCTCGTCACGCATATGGACGAGGTCTTGAAACATGCCTTGATCCTGGCGGAGGGTGAGGAACTTTTTGCGCCTGTAGATGAATGTCAGCCATTCTGCATCGAACTGGCCAAGGAAGCCAAACCCGTTGTCATTCCGGAAGTGACCGCCCATTGAACCCGGTCATAAAAATGAGGGGAAATAAATCACGATTTATTTCCCTTTTATTTTGGCTCCGGAATATCTCCAAAATAGAAACTATCAAAAAAGGCCGTAACTGAGCCCATTATTTTTTTAAAACAACATTTTTGAGATATCCTCTTGACAAAAGAGGGTGACTCGGATAGTAATTTATATCTTTCAATTGGGCGGATAGCTCAGTTGGGAGAGCATCGGCCTTACAAGCCGAGGGTCGCAGGTTCAAATCCTGTTCCGCCTACCATGCGGGGACGTAGTTCAGTTGGTTAGAACGCCGGCCTGTCACGTCGGAGGTCGCGAGTTCAAGTCTCGTCGTCCCCGCCATTTGGAATCAAAAAGGAGTTCGGATCATTTTCCGGCTCCTTTTTTCTTTTGGGATCATCGTTATAATGATTTATAGGTATTTCGGTAGACGGAATTTCGACTTCCGGCTCCCTGAGTTGTTAAAAAGATTTTACAACTTGGATTGCCCGATCGAGAAAAAAACAACAGCCAACAGCGATAGACCCATTGCAAACTTATGGTACATATTGACCGGTTCTTTAAGCCAGAAAATGCCCACAATAATCGTGGTTGTGATAATGGACAATACGGCATACAAAACATATTGAACGGCGCCGTATCGGGAATAAAGCAGGTTGAAACCGACGTATGTCAAAAAAAGCCCGGTCCCGCTCAACAAGGCGGCTCTCCAATGGTTCTTCAGCAGCGATCCGATATATAGGGGTCCGACCAGAGGCGCAAAAATCAGGGAAAACAGGACCGCAATGACGGCGGAAAACCCGACAAATAGAAGGCCGTTTTCCATACCTGCGGACTTTTTTTGACCCAACGCAAACAGGGCATTCCCGATCGCCGCAATGGTCGCGAATAAAATCGGCATAAGACTATTCATTCTTGGAACCTCGCTTGATCATTACCCTTTTTTTATCACGGATGGACAAAAAAAACAATGCTGGCCTGATCTTATTGAAATCATCCTTGACCCCGAATAGTATTTTTGTATATTTTATTTATTGAATCATTAAGGAAAAACCATGCCACTCAATGTCGATATCCATGTCCACTCCAACCATTCGGTCGATTCAAAGACTCCGCTCAATGAAATGTGCCGGGTTGCGGTTCAAAAAGGTTTTAAATATATCTGTTTCACGGATCATTTTGACATGAATCCGCATGATGACGGATACAACTTCTACAATTATGAAAAATATTTGAGTGATTTTAACCGGGCCCGGGAACAATACGCCGCGGATCTGACTGTTTTAAAAGGCATTGAATTCGGCGAGCCCCATCGCTACCCGCAACTGTTTGAAACCACCCTTAAAAACGGATATGACTTTGTGCTCGGCGGCGTGCATTGGCTGGGAAAAAATTGGGTCGGCGAAAAAGCTTTTCAGGAAAAATACAGTATTCAAGAGATGTATGAAATCCATTATAAAGAGATCTTGGCGGCCGTGCAATTCGGCGGTTTCGATTCCCTGGCCCATATTGATTTTCCCAAGCGCTATTTGCCGGGGCAATATGAACCGATCGCGGAATTGAATGCCATCCTGAAAGAATTGGTGAAACAAAACATCGCCTTGGAATTGAACAGTTCTCCGGTTCGCAGAGGATTATCTGAAATCTTTCCCAGCAAAACGATTCTGGACTTGTACATCAAAAACAACGGCCGCAAGATCACGGTCGGTTCAGACGCGCATTTTCCAGATCACATCGGCGCGGATTTCGACCGCGTGCAGGAACACATCCGGGATTACGGGTTAAAGAATGTCATTTACATTAATCGTAAAGAAACCGTAATAAATGGAGAAGAAAAAGCATGAAAAGTTTTGTGGATATGGGTGTTTTTCAAATTACCGGCCAGAATTCGGCCGAAGAATATTCCTGGGGCGGCGCGTTCAACACCGGTTCCCGCATGAAAACCGCTTCCATTACCATGAAATTGCAGTATCAAATTAGATGATTTGATAAACTAATACGATTTCACGGGCAGGATAGGCAGGCCCTCAACGAAAATGTCGAATAACGAACAATGAAGGTCGACTCCCCGGTTCATTTTGATATTCGATATTCAGTGTTCGATATTCATTATTCGTTTTTTTATCCCTTAAAATACCCCTTGGGAACCACCACAATTCCCCGGGGCGTCACCACAAACTGCTTGCGGTCCTCGACCGGATTGAAACCGATCTTGGTATTGGGCGGGATAATATTATTTTTGTCGATAATGGCTTTTTTGATCCGGCAATGGCGGCCGACGACCACGCCGTCCAGGATCACGGATTCATCGATCTCGGTCCAGCTGCGCACCGCCACATAAGGCGAAAGCACGGAATTACGCACGATGCCGCTGATAATGCTGCCCTGGGCCACCAGCGAATCCAGGGCCTTGCCGACCCGGCTGTTCTCCTCGCGTTCATTGGCAAACACGAATTTCGCCGGCGGCGCAATGACTTGATTGGTGTGAATGGGCCAACGCCGGCCGTAGAGATTGAAATATGGGTCCACGCCGGTCAGGTCCATATTGGCGTTCCAATAGGCGTCCAGGGTTCCGACATCGCGCCAGTAGGATGAATCGCGGGTATCCGGCTCGAGCCAAAGTTCCCTTCCGCCCTCTTCAGAGGTAATATAGACATAATCCGCAATGCGGTTCAGTTTGCGATAAGGATAGGCATAGACGCGGTGGGCCTGCAAAGAAGGCGGAATGATATCTTTGCCGAAATCATCCTCATTCCCGGCTTTTAAAATCTTGATCAACGTTTCTGTTTTGAACAGATAGATCCCCATGGAGCCCAGAATATGATTGGGATCGCCCGGAATAGTCCGGACCTCTGTTTTCGGTTTTTCCCAAAAACCCTGGATCCGGAAATCTTCATCCACTTCCGCCACGCCCAATTGGGGCGCCAATTCTTTGTCTGTCTCCAGCAGCGAGATCGTGATATCGGCGTTTTTCTCTTCGTGGTATTTCACAAAAAGAGTGTAATCCATTTTATAAATATGATCGCCGGACAGGATCAGCACATGCCGCGGTCGAAACCGTTCGATCAGGTAAAGGTTCTGACGAATGGAATCGGCCGTGCCCCGGTACCAATCCGAGCCCGTGCGCTGTTGGGGCGGTACCACCTTCAAAAAATGGCCGATTTTAGAACTGAAGATGTTCCAGCCCTCTTCCAGATGATCGTTCAGCGATTGGGATTTATACTGGGGCAGCACGATAATCTTGAAAATCTGGGAATTGACGCAATTGCTCAGGGTAAAATCGATCAGCCGGTATGTGCCGCCGAAGGGAACCGCCGGTTTGGTGCGTTCCTGGGTGAGCGGCATCAGCCGCTCCCCTCTTCCACCGGCCATGACAAAAGCAAGAATGTCTTTCATTGCTCTTGATCCTTTCCTAAAAATGTGTTTTCCCGGAATACAGACTTTTTTTCTTTGAACAGGGGGTTACAACGAATTGTTTGAATACAGCCTTTGATTTAAATTATATGAAAATGAAGGGCCTATGTCAAGGCGGCAATCGATTATCTCATTGATTTCTCAATTAAATCAGATTTGCTTCCATGACGATCAGATCGGATGCTTCAGTCTGAAAGCCATAACGAAAAAACTCGGCTTGCATCTCTGTGGCCGAACCAGGAATATAACAGCTCAAACTCTCAACGCCGCTATGCATCCCGGTCTGCAGGGCAAAGGAGAGGCAGGCGCTCAAGTCTCCACCGAGGATACCGATATGGAGCGTCTGTTGCGGCATAAAGCGGGCGCCCAGCATGATTGTGCTTTGGGTGATGGGATCATGATAAAGCTGACCTTGGCTGGCCAAATAAGCGGCCAGGACCGGAGTGAGGGCATAAAAAGTGCGGTTGATCACTAAAAATCCCTGCCAGGGGTCCAGATAATCCATAAACAGTTTTTTGGCCAGATCGGGTTCGTTCACAGGCTGAAAAGCAGCCGGCGCCGGTTGGAGCATACCGGGTTGGCAGGAGTATTTGAAACCGCGATAGGTTCCGGCGATCGCAAAACCGAATTTCTCGGCCAACCCTTTGCTGGCCTGGTTATGGATGCCGGTGTACATGCGCAGGGTCCTGATCTTTTTGGCACGAGCGATTTCGAGAAACCGCTGGTAAAATTCTTTGCCGATCCCTTGCCCCTTTTTATCCGGAATGACCCGCAGGGTTTCGAGCCAGGCCGAACCGTCCGGCAAAATTGTGAATTTCCCGCAAGCAACCAAATGCCCCTCTGCTTCGGCCACGATGAATTCACCCTCTGCATCGTTCAAAAACAAATCAAAGACAAAGGGAAGATAGAGAAGACCGGGGGTGGCCTTTTTTTCAATTTCCAAAATTTCATGACGGTCGCCGAATCGGGCTTTACGGAGAATGATCGACATAAGCGGTTTCTTTCTGAGTGAACCAGGAGCCGGGTCAACCCGGTTTTTCCATGCTTTTTATAGGTGAGATTGGTTTATGGATTTCTTCACTTTCTCATAGTCAAGGCCAAAATCGGCAAGCATAAGGCTCGCGGCTGAATCGGCATCGGCTAATAGGGCCAAGAACAGGTGTTCGAAACCTACGGATTCATGATTCAAGGCTTGAGCTTCTTTGGCGGCCGAATCAAGGACCCTTTTAGTCTGCGGAGTGAGTGGCAACTCTGAATTCCGGGTTATACCAATGCCGCCTGCTGCGGCAAGACCTTTTTCAATATTCCCGGCTAAGGCTTCGGGATCGATTCCCATATTCCATATCCAAGTCCGAGCCGCGCCATCATCTGTCTTAAACACTCCTAAAAGCAAATGTTCCGTGCCCACAAAATCATTATGTAACTTAACGGCTTCTTCTTGCGCGATCTCGATTGCTTTTTTCATTGAATCTGTAAACAGGTTGTTCATAATAAGCATTCGGTCTCCTTTTGATAACAATAAGGGCTCATTTTCATGTTATACCGTATCGTACTGAAACTCAAGAGGGCCCGCCAATCTGATCCGTTACCCAAGCCCTGTTTGCATCCCGCAATACATTTGCTTTCCACATAGATAGCGGGATTAAGTCTTCTCTTTTTTCAGATATTTCTGAGGATTCGCCATGAAGTTTTTATAAATTTTATAATGTTCCGAAGCCCGGTACTCGATTTCTTTTACAAACGTCTCGTTAAAACTCAAGATTTTTGCGTGTGGACAAGCCGTGAGAATCGGAGAATGCGTGGCAATAATGAATTGAGCGTGTTTCTCCTGCCCAATTTCATTTAAAAGTTTCAGCAGTTCCAATTGACTGCGCGCGGAAAGCGCCGTTTCCGGTTCGTCTAAAAGATAAAGCCCGCGTATTTTATAGCGCGCTTTGAAAAAGGACATTAGGGATTGACCGTGCGATCGGGTCAACAAGGATTTGCAGCCAAAGTAGTCGAACATCTTCGGATCCTGCACGGCCCATTCTTCAAGGAACTGCGAAAAATCCCGAAACAGCTCTCCGGAAAAAAAGGCTCCCGGTATCGGACTCTGAGTCCACTCTGCCGCAATAAATTTATAAAGATCTTTTTCATAAGGATTGACTTGGAAACGGGAGCCCTCTTCGTTTTGCCAGATGTGAATACCGCATGTGCGGGCAATGGCTTCCAGCAGGGTCGACTTCCCGGTGCCGTTCTCCCCTATAAAAAAAGTCACGGGCGCAACAAAATCGATGGTTTTGGTTCGCTGGAAAATCTCGAGATTGAATGGGTAATAGCCGTGGGTTCCGTATTGTTCGGCAAAAAGCCTGATCCTTTTCAAATGCATGTCAATATCGCCTCTCCTAAATCATCTCTTTGCTTTTACGTCTGGACTTGGGTTTATCAATGAAATGCGGCTTGACCTATTTAATACCCAAAAATGTCGTTCTAAGATCAAATATCATGCCTATTACCTTTATTACCCAATGTGTTAGCTTGGCCCGACCCTAAAGCACTGCCCAGCACCAAGTTCGACTACACTATTTATAAGCTTATTCGATACCTTCGAAGAAAACGCTTGCCTTGATCATACATTTCATGAGCTTTGGAAACGCGCACAGTTTCGATATACTTTCCTCCAACCATCTCACAAGTTCGCCGAGATGGGATATTTTTCGGATCAACGGTCAGCCAAACTGCACTCAAACCATGTGCTCGGGCGAGAGAGAAAATCAATTGGCAGCTTTGAGCTGCATATCTGTGGCCACGATAATTTTCATTTACTTCAAATCCAATATGACCGGGGTAGCGGAGCTTGGGAGCCGAACCAATACGCAAACGAATACTGCCAATGGCAGTAGGCTTCCCAATCTGACGCATCTCAAATTCATATTCGGGAACATATCCCTTAACCGGGTCGGCTGGAGATTTTTTGGTTAATATCAGTTCCAGATCATCGGCGATAAGTTTTCCTGGGTTAAAGAATGTAAATTTCTTTTTCATATGGATACCAACGGACGACAACTCAGCCAATTG
>Ga0105099_10001026_pt1 | contig 18071 bp, 19 predicted proteins | sample PPLLak3cmMay2015_2_FD_79138 | JGI IMG/M metagenome (GOLD analysis project Ga0105099, IMG submission 79138) | Freshwater sediment microbial communities from Prairie Pothole Lake near Jamestown, North Dakota, USA - PPLs Lake P8 Core (1) Depth... | ecosystem: Environmental > Aquatic > Freshwater >... | reverse complement strand
TTGGGGACCCCGGAAAAGAGGAAAACGGCTCCTTCTGCAAAAAATACGGAAGAAATTTCGAAATCAACCGGTGTTGGGAAAGATTTCCAATCCCCTTTGCGGGAATCTATGGACGAGAGCCCTTGGAGGGACTCCCTTGCAAAGGCCATCGCTCAGAATGGCTCAGGCCGCCAAATCCCCGCTTCGGGGGCAGGCCGCGGTTTCGCAACACCCATGAACTGGAAACGGTTCACGAGGGCGCTCCAACGCCTGATATTTCCAGATCCCCCGGACGTAAGTCCGGGGAGATTCAGGGGGAACGGCGACGGATTTGGCTATATAAAGTCGTTCGAGAAATATTCAAGATTCGGGCGGATTGAGAGATATTATGATGAGTCAGAGTAAGAATGGCTTGGATGTATTCGCTGATGAGATCCTGCAGGGTAGGGAGATGACCCGAGGATTCGGCATCCGGAGTTTGAGCCGCTAAATAGGAATCCAAAAATCGATTCATGATCAGCGGGCTCGAGCTTGTTGAAGGAGGCGGACGTTATTGGAAACGACATAGGAAAGGGCGAGATTGGAGGCCACGGAAACGATCCAACCGAGGGGCTTGGAGCGTTTATAGAGAGCCTTGGTGCCGAAATAGGAGAGGGCGGTGAGTCCTCCTTTGACGACGGCAAAGACGGCGGCGTCTTTGACGAAAGGTTTCATGATGGGATTGCCTTCGGAGAGATGGGGATACTTGAGGCATTCTTTAGTCGAAATGAAGTCGGCGACGTTGAGAGCGACCATGGAAAGGAGAGAGGCGTTGAACATGGAGTCGCCGAAACCGGAAAAACGGAGGTTGGGCTCGATAAGGGATTGGGCATGAGAGATGGAGACGGTACGGGGGTTGAGGTTGATACGGGAGTAGTCGGGCTCGGCGGGAGCGAGGCCAAGAGAAGAAAGGCTCAAAGAATTGGAGGGAAGGAGAGCGGTTTCGGTGAGGGTTGAGGAAGAGACGGAGGTCGAGGCTAAGGAGACGCCGGAAAGGATAGAGATGGAAAGGAGGATGGTGATGGCTGACTTTTTCATTCTGGCGTCTCCTTGCCTTCTCATTTCACTTATAATATAGCAAGAAATGCGCCAAACAGGAAAAATAACGTAAATAATAGTAAATAAACATAATAAAAAATATTATCTATTTAATAGGCGAATATTAATAGTACAAAAAATAGACAAAATGTATATAAATAGCAGACAATACGATAAATAAAAGCGTGTTTATATTGTATAAATATAGATCACTTAATATATTTACTGAAACTCCCCAGGCTTACGTCCGAGTGGTCTGGAAATTACAGGCCTTGGAGCGCACTCATGCTCCGTTTTCAGCTCATGAGTACTACGAAACCGCGACCTGTCCCCGAAGCGGGGATTTGGATACCAGAGACATTCTGGGCGATGGCCCCCGAAAGGGGGTCTCTCCAAGGCATTCACGTCCATGGATTCCCGCGTTGGGGATGGAATATCGAGTTGATTAAAGCTGATCGAGATGGATTTCATCTCTTGCCCTGAAATCGATCCTCGTTTTTTACCGAATATGCGGGATTCGTATGATCGCCGACCTCTTTTGTCTTTGACCGGAAGCGCGGCTTGACATCAGGCCTCAGGTCGTTTACTATATGCCCCTTAATTCCCTGCACAAGGTGAGATCATGAAGCCCTCGTTTAACCCAAATAATCGGAAGCGTAAAAAAGCACATGGTTTTCTCGTTCGGATGAGTTCGGCCGGCGGACGGAAAGTCATAAAAAGACGCCGGGCGAAAGGCCGCAAACGTCTTTCTGTTGAATGAGCGATTCCTACGGGCCTCGCGAGAGGATCCGAAAAAAATCGGATTTTACGGCGCTTTATAAAAGAGGACGGAGTTTTAGGAGCAGATACTTTACGATTATTTTTTTGCCCAATGTCTTGGGGTATCCCCGGATGTCCGCCGTCTCCAGCCGAAAAGTCGGCAACGCCGTACGAAGAAATAAGGCCCGAAGACGCGTTCGGGAGCTATTTCGAAGGAACAAAGATTTATTGACGAAGCCAGTGGATATGCTCATTATCACTCGTGCGGATTTAGTCGACGCGCCTTGGACGGTTCTTTGCGACCAGTATAAGGCGAACATAATGTCCCTCTGCCGAGAGACTTCATCCCGATGAAACGCGTCATTTTGACCTTGATTCGCCTTTACAAGAAAACGTTGTCTCCCCTTCTGGGTCCACATTGTCGTTATTTCCCGACATGTGCGGATTATACCTTCCAGGCGATTGAGAAGTACGGTTCAGGCCGGGGGATCACTCTCGGCATCAAGCGTCTTTTGCGGTGTCATCCGTTCCATGCGGGAGGCTACGACCCCGTTCCTTAAAAGAGGTTCATTGATATGGATACCAAACGCGTCATTTTAGCTATTGTCCTTTCTGTGGCCGTTATTGCTCTCTGGCAGATTCTTTTTGTAAAAAATGTGCCCTTGACCGCAATCAACCCGCAGGATTCGGCGAAAACGGCCATGAACGGCGTTCAACCCGGCGCGGAGAACAAGCCTGAGCCCGTCGGCGCTCCAACAGACAACGCTCCTGTAGGGAAACCGGCCGCTGAACCGGCCTCGACGGCGGCCCTGGTTGCCGAGCGCGAAGAGCAAATCACGGTTTCCACGCCTCTTTATACGGCGGTTTGGAGCAACAAAGGCGGCGTTCTTATCAGCTGGAAACTTCATCGTCATAAAAATGATAAAGATCAAGACCTTGAGCTTGTCTCGACGTTATCTAAGGACCTCGGAATTTCACCTTTAACTCTTTTAGAAGAAACAGACCCGGCCAAAACAACTTTGGAAGGCATCAAATCAAGCCCTCTGAACGGATCTCTTTTCAAATTATCCGGCGGGAACCTCTCCCTGAAGGACGGAGAAAAAGGGGACATCAGATTCCAGTATGCCGATGGACGCGGCCTCGAAGTTGAAAAAACATTCACCTTCCATGGCGGCCGATATGATATGGGAACGGCGATCTCCGTCCGTCGCGACGGCCGGCCTGTCGACGTGCGAATTCTCTGGGGACCCGGAATCGGAAATCCTTCGGAGAAGGAGCTGAAAAATCGGCTTGGCGCCGGCGGCGGCGTGTCCGCTCTGGCAGCGGCCAAGGTGATCCGGGTCGAGGAAGGCAAATACAAGCCGGAATCGAGCGTTTTCAACTTCGTTCGGTGGGCGGCCTACGACGACAATTATTTTGCCGCGATTTTCATCCCGACGACGACAACGGGTTCGGCCGCGTTCCTCCGGTTTGAGGCCGATTCAAAGCCCTTCTTTTTTCTCGCCTCCTCCTCTTCCAAGGCGATTTTCCTCGGTCCAAAAGAGAACGCAGAGCTGGCGGCCTTCGGCTCGGATACGAAAGAAATCATCCGTTATGGATTGTTCGGATTTGTGACCGAGATTTTGTTCACCTCGATTCGAGCGATCCACAAAGTGATTCCCAATTGGGGTTTTGCCATTATCGTCTTGACGTTTCTGATCAAGATCCTGTTTTTCCCGCTGACATACCACAGCACGAAATCGATGTCCAAGATGGCGGCCCTCCAACCCAAGATCAAATCCCTTCGAGCCAAATATAAAAAATCAAAAACCGATATCCAGCAACGCCGGGAAATGAATGAAGAGATGATGAAGCTATATAAGGAGCACGGGGTCAATCCCGCCGGCGGATGTCTTCCTCTCCTCATTCAACTTCCCGTTTTCTGGGGTTTCTTCCGCCTGTTGACGGTGGGAATCGAATTCCGTCACAGCCCTTGGATATTTTGGATTAAGGACCTTTCCATCCACGATCCGACATACATTACGCCTATTCTCATGGGCGCGACCCAGTTTATCAGCCAGAAAATGACCCCGACCTCGGCGGATCCCGCTCAAGCTAAAATGATGTTGATCATGCCGGTGGTTATGACGCTCTTTTTCCTGAACTTCCAAAGCGGATTGGTCCTGTATTGGCTCACGTCGAACGTCCTCCAGATCGGCCAGCAGGCGCTGATAAACCGGATGATGAAAAAAAAGAAGGATGAGACGAATGGAAAATCAAGAAAAAAGTGACGTTGTCCGAACGGATGAAGCCCCTGAATTTAAAGGGAAAAATCTTGAAGATGCCATTCTTCATGCCGAGCATAAGCTGAAGATTTCCCGAACCGAGTTCGAATATGAAGTCGTCACGGAAAAAACGCGGCTTTTCGGTCTCGGCAAAGAGGTCGTGATCCGAGCCCGGATCAAGCCCCTCCTCCGAACGGGCGACTTGGCGACTTTCCTCGATCATTTTTTGGAGGTCTTTCCTCTGGATCTGACTTATGAAATCAAGACGAAAAACGACTTTGATTTCGTCATCTTCGGCGGAGGAGATAAACAACTCCTTCTTTGGAAGGATGGCGCTTTGCTGCTGGCGATCCAACATTTACTGAATAAAATCTCTGATCGAAAAGTCCAGGTGGATTGTGAATTTTTCAGAAAGCGCAAGGAGCAATCTTTGCGTGAGTATGCCCTGGACGTGGCTCGCCGCGTCTCCGCTTCGAACCGGAACGAAATATTGGATCTAATGAATCCCTACGAACGGCGGATCGTTCATATCGCCGCCAACGAGGTTTCCGGGATCACCAGCGAGAGCTTGGGGGAAGGATTTTTGAAACGGGTCAAGGTCTTCCCTCTGAATAAACGCCCTCGCTGAATCCGGGGATTATTCATCTTGATCCGGCCCTTCGAGCTTGGACAAATTCAATCCCCTCCGCGGGATTCCCTGGACGCGAGTCCGGCGAACTTCCGTAGAGACCGAGGGGCCATTCAATCGTAGATCGTCCAGCCTGGGAAGAGCTTCCGTGAATCATTTTTCTTTAGCCGAGACCATCGCCGCCGTCTCAACTCCGCCGGGTCCGGGCGGAATCGGAATCGTCCGATTGAGCGGTCCCCGCGCTCTCGCTATTTCTCAGGAGCTTTTCCGGCCTAAATCAAAAAAGAAGTCGATTGAACCAGGGCGGATTGTTTTTGGTTTTCCAACAGACCCGGAGGGCGGGCAACCTTTCGATGAAGGCTTTCTTCTGTATTTTAAGGCTCCTCATTCTTACACCGGCGAGGATGTCGTCGAGTTGAGCGTCCATGGAAGTCCGGTCGTCTTAGAGGAACTCATTCGGCTTGCCGTTCGAAAAGGCGCCCGGCCGGCCCTGGCCGGAGAGTTCACTCTCCGAGCCTTCTTATCCGGTCGCCTCGATATTCTTCAAGCCGAAGCGGTTGATGATCTTATCAAATCGACGTCTTTGGCCCAGGCCAAGCTGGCTTTCCGGGGAATTGAAGGCGCTCTGTCGAAAAAAATCGCAGGTCTGCGTAAGAGAACCATCGCTCTCATCGCTCGGATTGAGGCGGAAATCGAATTTCCAGATGAAAATCTGCCGCTCTTCAAACGGAATTTTATCGCCACAATCGATCGCGCGACCGAGGAGGTTGAGGCTCTTATTCGAAGCCACGAGACAAGCCTTGCCTTGGCCCGCGGGTTGACCCTGGCTCTGGTCGGTCGGACCAATTCAGGTAAATCAACTCTCTTCAACGATTTACTGGAGGAGCCGCGGGCCATCGTGACTCCATATCCCGGAACCACCCGGGATTTCCTCCGTGAAAAAATCCGAATCAAGGACGTGTCATTCACTCTCGTCGATATGGCCGGATTGGGAAGGCCGGGTTCTCCCGTCGAACGAGAAGGCATTCGTCGGGGGAAAAAAATAGCCGCTCAGGCCGACGGAATTCTCCTTTTAATTGATATCTCGCGCCGGTTTTCAACCGAGGACCGGGCTCTGATTGAATCTTATCGCCGACGAAAAGTAATTTTAGTGTTGAACAAAACGGACCTTCCCCCAAAAATGGAAATATCCGACCTGCAAAAACGTTACCCGGAAATCCCCTCGGTCGAAATTTCCGCGTTGAAGGGGCAGGGTTTGGCGGGTCTTCGGGAAATGATCTCAACTTTGTTTTCTCCGACCATTCCGATCGATGAAGTTGTTGTTTTCCGAACCCGGGACAAACTTCTCTTAGAGGAAGCGGCCGGCCACCTTTTCCGATCGAAGGAAATGATCGCCTCCGATCAATCCATTGAGATGATCGCCGAGGAAATCCGCGAAGTTGTTGCGGTCATCGGACGTTTGACCGGTGAGATTCGGACGGATGACGTTCTGAACGATATCTTTTCCCGTTTTTGTGTGGGAAAATAATACCAGGACGATCATGCTTTTCCGGGGAGGCCCGGCACCCGGAAACCTCAAAGAATGAGTTTGCTCATCTAAACGCCGCACAGAGTCGTCCCAATCCTACTCCGCTGGGCGCGGAGAGATTAGGGTCAACGTACGCTCCGGCTGTGTCCTTTTCCTCTCCCGCAACCCACACCAAATGGAAGAGAACCATTTGGAGAATCTAAGGTCGACGGCTATAATACAAGGCAAGATGGCGCCAGAATCTTATGATGTCGTGATTGTCGGAGCGGGCCATGCCGGCTGTGAGGCGGCTCAAGCCGTCACCGCCATGGGGTGTTCCGCTTGCTTGGTCACGATGCACCTTGAAACAATCGCCCAAATGTCCTGCAATCCGGCCATCGGGGGCTTGGCTAAGGGCCATCTCGTCCGAGAGATAGATGCCTTGGGCGGAATCATGGGCCTTCTGGCCGATGAAACTGGAATCCATTTTCGCCTTTTAAACCGGAGTCGAGGAGCGGCTGTCCAAGCACCACGGGCTCAATGTGATAAAGCTCTTTACCGGGTGACCATGAAGGAATGGTTGGAAAAAATTCCCGAATTAACGGTTTTTCAGGGTATCGTCGCAAATCTATGTGTCGAGAACGGAGAAATTCAGGGAATTGAACTTTTAGATGGCCATATTATTCATTCCCAGGCCGTGATCCTTACTCCGGGAACGTTTTTGAACGGCCTTATTCATATCGGGTTTTGTCGCTATTCAGCCGGGCGGGCCAATGAGCCCCCCTCCCTTGAACTCAGTGAGGCGCTAAAAAAACTTGATTTAAAAATGTTCCGTCTCAAAACCGGAACTCCCATGCGCCTTGACCGAAACACGATTGATTGGTCCCGATTCGAGGCTCAGCCTGGAGATGAAGAGGCGGTCCCGTTTTCTTTCCGAACAAAGAAAAAACTCCAAAACAAAATTATCTGTTATCTTGGGCATACGAATGAGAAAACGCATGAAATCATCCGACGAGATCTTGATAAATCTCCCCTCTATTGCGGTCGGATTCAAGGTGTCGGCCCCCGTTACTGTCCGTCGATTGAGGATAAAGTCGTTAAATTTTCTCATCATCCCCGGCATCAATTTTTTCTCGAACCAGAGGGGGTCGGGACGTCAGAGGTTTATGTCAATGGGCTTTCTTCGAGCCTTCCTTATGAAACGCAGCGGGAAATTCTCCAAACAATCCCGGGCCTGGAGGCGACGAAGATTCTTCGTCCGGCCTATGGGATTGAATATGACGCCGTGGCCCCGACTCAACTTTTTCCGACCCTGGAATTGAAAACGATTAAGGGGCTTTATTTAGCCGGCCAAATCAACGGGACATCGGGCTATGAGGAAGCGGCGGCTCAGGGGCTTATGGCCGGAATAAACGCTGTTTTAAAGATCCGGAAAAGAAAACCCTTTATCCTCCGGCGCGACCAAGCTTATATCGGAGTTTTAATCGACGACTTGATTTCGAAAGGAGTGGAAGATCCTTATCGTTTATTCACTTCGAGAGCCGAACATCGCCTTCATCTTCGCATCGATAACGCGGACGTCAGACTTTCCGGTTTCGGGCAAGAATTGGGTCTTTTATCCGAAAACGACTTCTCTGAATTTCAAAAAAAAGAGAAGCGACTTGCTTCGGTTTTTTCTTTTCTCGGCAAAACAAAAGTCGCCCCGGAAGGGACAGCCAGGATTTCGCTGAAAGAGTTCCTTCGTCGCCCTGATATCAGTTTTAATAATGTGTTAGAATACGGGCCGATGCCCGAGAAACTTTCAGGAGAAGAGATTCGCCGGATCGAAGCCGAAATAAAATACGAAGGCTATTTAAAAAAACAAGAAACTGAGGTTGCTCGAATTACAAAAATTGACGGATTGAGAATTCCGGATGGATTCGACATCGCTCAGATTCATGGGCTGAGCCGGGAAGCCATCGAAAAGATGACTAAGTACAGACCAAAAACGGTTGGCGAAATGAAAAAAATCCCCGGACTGACTCCTTCTGATACCATGTGTGTTTTTATTCATATGGCGACCAAGTCTTCCAAATCGAAATCATCTGAAAATGTTCCACGTGGAACATCCGAAAAAAGGGACGCGGGTAAAGATGAATAAAACCATTGCGGTTGCCAATCAAAAAGGTGGCGTCGGAAAAACAACGACTTCGATTAACCTGGCTGCCGCTTTAGCCATTAAGAAAATGAGGGTGCTCGTAGTCGATTTCGATCCACAGGGAATGGCTACCGCCGGCCTTGGTAAGCCTAGGGAGCAAAAGAAAGGGATTTATTCGGCCATGATGGGGGGGAAAGATATTCTGGATTGTATCAATGGAACGGAAATTGACAATTTATATCTATGTCCATGCTCACCTGAATTGTCCGGGGTCGAAGCTGAACTTTATAATGCCGAAAATCGGGAGCGAAAGCTTAAAGACGCCTTAGAAAATGCTCGATCAAAGTTTAATTTTATAATAATTGATTGTCCGCCCTCCTTGGGATTTTTAACGATTAACGCTCTTTCGGCCGCCGATTCCGTCCTAATTCCCGTACAGACTGAATTTTTTTGCATGGAAGTTATTCCTGACCTTCTTCACACTCTGGATGAAGTCCGGACTTATTTTAATCAAAATTTGAGGATTGAAGGGATCGTGCTCACAATGTATGACGACCGGACCAACCTGTCCCGGCAAGTCGCTGAAGAAGTAAGGAAATCCCTCAAAGAATTTGTCTACAAAACCATCATCCCTCGAAGCGTCAGGCTGGCGGAGGCCCCCTCCTATGGAAAACCTGTGGTTCTCTATGATCCTAGATCGCGAGGAGCGGAAGCCTATTTATCACTCGCTCAGGAGATATTGGAAAAATGAAAAAAGCTCTTGGCAAAGGAATCCAGGCCTTCATTCCCGAGGAATATGGCATTCTGAAGGATGAAACATTCACCGAACTTGATATTGATCGGCTTTCTCCGAGCCCCTTTCAGCCTCGAACCAGATTTGATGATAAAACCATCGAGGAGCTTGCTCAATCGATTCGAGAAACGGGAATACTCCAGCCGATCATCGCCGTCCCTGCCGGAGGCCGCTATACCATCATGATCGGCGAAAGGCGCTGGCGGGCCGCCCAAAAAGCAGGACTTCGAAAAGTGCCGGTCCTAATTCGAAATATTCCTAAAGAACGTCAGATGGAAGCGTCTATTATCGAGAATGTTCAACGCGAAGATTTGAACCCGATTGAGGTCGCTTTTGCCTATAAAAGACTAATTGAAGTCTTGGGATATACACAGGAAGATGTTGCCGACAAAGTGGGAAAAGACCGGGCGTCTGTGGCCAACACTCTTCGGCTTCTTCATCTTCCGGATGAGGTCCAAGGAATGCTCCAGGAGGGGAAAATATCCATGGGGCATGCTCGAGCCATCCTGGGGATAGAGGATCCTAAAGCTCAAATTGAGGCCGCTCGGCAAGCAGCGGAAAAAGGGCTGACGGTACGTGATACGGAAGAATTCGTCGCGCGGAGTCGGAAAACAAGGACTCCTCGCCGAGTGAAAATCGATCCGGATCTGGAAGCCGTTCAAGAAGATCTTCTTCAGTGTTTGGGCGCGAAAGTTTCCATTTCGGGGAGCGCAAAAAAAGGGGTTATTAAAATTTCCTACTTCTCCCTGGGAGAGTTGAATCGAATCTATGAACTTATCAAAGGAGCGCGTAGGTGAAAGACCTAAAAGAAAAGAAGCGGGATTGGAATGAGTCGAAACTCTCAGGGTTCTTTGATGATGGGACGGAATTCCAGGGTGAGCTTAAATTCAAAGGCTCCTTCCGCGTCGACGGATTTTTTAAAGGGAAAATCATTTCGGATGATATGTTGATTATCGGAGAGAGAGGCCATGTCGAAGCCGAGGTTCATGCCGGATATGCCGTCATCAATGGTGAATTCCATGGCCAGATTCAAGCTGATGAAAAAATCGAGATTCATGACCATGGCCGGGTTTTTGGGACGGTCATGACTCCTAAGTTGGTTATTATGGAAGGCGCCTATCTTGAAGCGAAGTGCCAGACAACGGAGCCGTCTTCCCCGATCTCTCAAGATTTGGAAAAAAAGGACATGTAAATTTGCGGAAAGCCCTTGCCGTTATTCCGGTACGATATGCATCGACCCGGTTTCCCGGAAAACCCCTGGCTCTGATCTCGGGCAAACCGATGATCCAGTGGGTTGTCGAGGGGGTTCGAGCCTGCCGATCCCTTGACCGGGTGATTGTCGCGACTGATGACTCTCGGATTTTAACGGCGGTCCGGGAATTTGGAGCCGAAGCGGTGATGACTTCGCCTTATCACTCCTCCGGTACGGAAAGAGTTGCGGAGGTTGCGGGGGTTCACGATTTTCCTATTGTGATCAATGTCCAGGGTGATGAACCCCTGGTCGAAGGCCGCATGCTTGACGGACTCGTGGAGGCGCTTCAAGATCAAAACCTCCCAATGGCGACGTTGATGGCCCGTGTCCCCGATTTATCTTTCTTTTCTGAACCGCATCGGGTCAAAGTTGTGGCCGACGCCGCCGGATATGCCTTGTATTTTTCACGGGCGATGATCCCTCACGGTGCGGAAGATTTCTTTTTTCAACATATCGGCATCTATGGTTATCAACGGGATTTTTTGCTCGAATTTCATTCTCTTCCACCCTCTCGGCTCGAAAATACGGAACGCTTGGAACAGCTTAGGGTTATTGAAAACGGACTCCGGATAAAAATGATCGAAATAGATCGTCCGACCTTGAGCGTAGACGTGCCGGAGGATATAATCAAGGTCGAAAAATACTTGTACGAGAAGAGGTCTCATGAGTAAGTATATTTTTGTGACAGGGGGAGTTTTGTCTTCCCTGGGAAAGGGCATTGCTGCGGCTTCGATCGGGCGTCTGCTCGAAAGCCGGGGATTTATTATCACTCTCCAGAAACTGGATCCGTATTTAAATGTAGATCCCGGGACGATGAGTCCCTTCCAGCATGGCGAAGTGTATGTTACGGACGATGGGGCCGAGACCGACCTCGACCTCGGCCATTACGAACGATTCACTTCCACGCGTACGACCAAGTACCATAATTGGACTGCCGGAAAGATCTATGACATCATCCTTCGGAAAGAAAGGCGGGGAGAATACCTGGGAAAAACGGTCCAAGTCATTCCCCATGTCACAGACGAAATAAAAAATGCCTTTAAGTCCGTATCCGAGGCCAACGAAATCGTGATTGTCGAAATCGGCGGGACGGTGGGTGATATTGAAAGCCAGCCTTTCCTGGAAGCCATCCGCCAGATGCGGTTGACTCATGGGATTGGGAACACTCTTTTCGTTCATTTGACCTATGTCCCTTTCGTCAAGACCGCGGGAGAGTTGAAAACAAAACCCACTCAGCATTCGGTCAAGGATTTACGGGCGATCGGGATCCAGCCCGATATTCTTCTTTGTCGAACGGACCGGAATCTTGGACCGGAGATGAAGACGAAAATATCGATGTTCACGAACGTCCCGGTTAATGCGGTCATCACCGCCCGGGATGTGGATAATATTTATGAGATCCCGCTCGTTTTCGCCGAAGAGGGTCTCGATGCCATTATTTATAAACAGTTCGGGCTGACCCCAAAAAAGCGGGACCTCGGCCAATGGAAGTCGTTTGTCCAACGGATGAACAATCCCAAAGGCGAGGTCGATATCGCCCTGGTCGGAAAGTATGCCGGTCTTCAGGATTCCTACTTGAGTCTGAAGCAAGCTCTTGTCCATGGGGCCGTAGCCAACGACCTCAAGGTTAATATTGATTGGATCGAAGCAGAAGACCTGGAAAAGGGGAAACTCGAAAAAATTCTTGGGGAAAAAGATGGAATTCTTGTCCCCGGTGGTTTCGGCCATCGCGGGATCGAGGGAAAGATACGGGCGGTGAAGTATGCCCGCGAAGAGAAAATCCCTTTTTTCGGAATTTGTCTCGGAATGCAATGTGCGACAATCGAGTTCGCCCGAAACGTGGCCGGCTTCAAAGGAGCCAACTCGACGGAGTTCGACGAGGAAGTCCCCGAAAAGATTTTCTTCAAATGGCGGGAGCTCAAAGGGATCTCCGATCTGGGGGGGACGCTTCGCTTGGGCCAGTACCTCTGTCGTCTGCAAAAAAAATCAATAGCCTATAAAGCCTATCGGAATATTGAGATTTGGGAACGCCATCGTCATCGCTTCGAATTCAATCCCGAATTTGAGAAACCCCTGACTGAAGCGGGCCTCTTCATTTCGGGGAAGAATCCCGATTATGGTTTGGTGGAAATCGTCGAGCTTCAGGATCATCCGTGGTTCCTCGGTTGCCAATTCCACCCGGAGTTCAAGTCCCGGCCTCTTCGTCCCCATCCGATTTTTAAATCCTTCATTGGAGCAAGCTATGCCCACCGTCAAGAAAGACGCGCGGATTAAGGCTCATTTCAAGATCAAGGGCGAAGCGGGCCTTTTCCTCATCGCCGGTCCGTGTGTCATCGAGAGTCGGAGACACACGGTCGGATTGGCCCGGAGGATCGCCGCCGTTGGCGAGCGTTTGGGCGTCCCGGTAATTTTCAAAGCTTCTTTCGATAAAGCCAATCGGACCTCTCTTCGGTCCTTTCGCGGACCCGGGCTGGATTCCGGACTCAACATTCTTCGGGAGGTCAAAGATTCCGTCGGCGTGCCTGTCCTGTCCGATGTTCACGAAACGATTCAGGTCGAGCGGGCGGCGGAGGTCCTCGACGTTCTTCAAATCCCGGCTTTCCTTTGTCGTCAAACCGATCTCATTTTGGCGGCGGCCCGGACGGGAAAGACGATCAATATAAAAAAAGGACAATTTCTGGCTCCGGGCGATATGGCGCCCATTGTCGAGAAAATTCTCAGCACAGGGAACGCCCGTATTCTCCTTACAGAAAGAGGCACAACCTTCGGCTATCATGATCTCGTCGTTGATATGCGATCGATTCCGGAGATGAAAAGCCTTGGTTTTCCCGTGGTTATGGACGCTTCTCATGGCGTTCAAAAACCCGGCGGAGCGGGCGCATCTTCCGGCGGAGAGTGTCGTTTCATTCCCATTCTGGCCCGGGCGGCTGTAGCCGCCGGGGCCGATGGATTGTTCGTCGAGGTCCATGACAATCCTTCTCGGGCTCGTTCGGATAAAGATAATTCATTGCCTATAAACGAGTTGGAAAGACTTTTAGCCGATCTCCTTCGTATCTCCCAAGCGTTACGGGACCCGAAATGACAAAAAAAGAAATTATTCTGGCGGGCCGGGAAGTCCTGGAACTCGAGGCTCGGGCGGTCGCCGGCCTGAAAAACAAAATCAATGATGAGTTTGTTAAAGCCGTGAACCTTCTTTGCCGGACGAAAACGCGGATCATTGTCCTGGGGATGGGGAAATCCGGGCTTGTCGGCCGCAAAATCGCGGCGACCTTGGCAAGCTGCGGGACCCCCGCAATTTTTGTCCATCCGGCGGAGGCCGGTCATGGTGATTTAGGAATGATTTTGGAGGGCGATGTCGTTTTGGCGGTATCCTACAGCGGAGAGACACGGGAGATCCTCGACCTTCTCGGTTTTATCAAGCGCCTTGGGGTGAAGCTCCTTCTGATTACCGGAGATTGTAATTCCCGCATCGCTCGGTACAGCGATATAATTCTGGATGCCGGCGTGGAGAGGGAAGCCGGACCCAGCGGACTCGTTCCCACCGCCAGTTCCACGGCCGCCTTGGCTCTTGGCGACGCTTTGGCGGTTTCGGTGATGAAGAAGAAAGGTTTTACCGAATGTGATTTCGCTTCCGTCCACCCGAAGGGGGCTTTGGGCAAACGGCTCCTCCGGATCGACTCCATGATGCACAAGGGCCAGGCCATTCCTCGGGTCATGGCCGAGATGTCCATGAGCGAAGTCATCGAGGAAATGACCGCCAAGAAGCTCGGGATGACATGTGTCGTCGATGGGCTGGGTCGCCTGGCTGGAATCATTACCGATGGCGATCTCCGCCGTATGATCCGAAAACACAAAAACGGCTTGCTGTCCAAATCGGCTTCCGAATGCATGACCGTTGGTCCCGTGACTGTGACGAAAAATGATTTGGCGGCTGAAGCTCTGAACATCATGGAACAGAACCGCATCACTTCGCTCGTTGTTCTCGGCAACGAGGACCGGGTCGAGGGAATTATTCATCTCCATGATCTTTGGCGGACGGAGATGTTTTGATGGGAAAACGAGCCCGGGCGCGCTTGATTCGAATGATTTTAACCGACGTAGATGGGACGTTGACCGATGGAACGTTGGCCCTTCATCCCGATGGCGAGGAAATAAAATCTTACAACGTCAAGGATGGCCTGGGAGTCCTGATCGCTCAATTGGCGGATCTCAAAATCGGGTTCATCACCGGGAAAACATCCAAACCCTTGGAGCACCGGGCTTCTCGTCTCCGGATTGATGAGCTTCATCAGGGTGTCATCGATAAGATGCCCGTTTTTCGGGCGATCTTGGTAAAATATGGATTGCGCCCGGATGAAGTAGCCTTTATCGGGGATGATTTGGGCGATTTGGCGGTTCTCCAGGCCGTGGGCCTGGCCGGGGCGCCTTCTGATGCCGTGGCGATCGTCCGAAAACGCGTTCATTATGTCTGTCGCCGCCGCGGCGGAGATGGGGCTTTCCGGGAATTCGTGGACTTCATTCTCGGGGCTCAAGGGAAATGGGACTTGATTACAGATCGCTTTGCCGAGATTTTTAGCCGTAAAATCTGACCGCTTCCAGGCGGCCCAAGGGAGGAACTTTTGAATATCAATCCTAATATCTTCCGCGAATACGATATCCGGGGCATTGTCGATCAGGATCTTACCCCCGAGGTTGTTCAGATTCTCGGGCGGGCCATGGGGACATACTTTCGACGGAAGGGAACACGAGATGTCGCCTTAGGCTTTGATTGCCGGTTAAGTTCTCCGGCTTTTGCTCAGGCCATGGCCATCGGGCTTCGCTCCGCAGGATGCGATGTCACCGATCTGGGAACGATTCCCACGCCGCTTCTCTATTTTGCCGGATATTACAAAGAGAAAGGCGCCGGGGTGATGATCACCGGCTCGCACAATCCGCCCGAGTACAACGGCTTTAAGATGACCCTTGGCCACGATACGCTTTACGGCGAGGCGATCCAGGAGGTTTTTTCGATTATCCGGGATGATGATTTTGTTGAAGCATCCGAAGGAGCGTACCATATTTACGATATCCGGCCTGAGTATGAAGCCTATGTTCTTGGGTTGATTAAATTGGCCCGCCCCCTCAAGGTTGTCCTCGATGCGGGGAACGGCACGGCCGGGGTTGTGGCCGCCCCTCTTTTCCGCAAGCTCGGATGCCGGGTTGACGAGCTGTTTTGCGAAATGGATGGACGCTTTCCCAACCATCATCCTGATCCGACTCTGCCCGAGGCCATGGCCTCTCTGATTGCCCGGGTTCGAGAAACAAAAGCGGAAATCGGTTTAGCCTATGACGGCGACGGCGACCGGATCGGCGTTGTTGATGATGAAGGACACCTGATTTGGGGGGATCAACTCCTGATTTTTTTTGCCCGCGATATTTTAAAAGACTATCCTGGCGCGGCGATCATCTCCGAAGTCAAGGCGACCAAGGTTTTATATGATGAAATCGCCCGGCTCGGCGGCAAACCGGTGATGTGGAAGACCGGTCACTCCCTGATCAAGAAAAAAATCAAGGATGAGAAGGCGAAACTGGCCGGCGAAATGAGCGGGCATATGTTTTTTGCCGATCGTTGGTTTGGTTTTGATGATGCGATCTATGCCTCCTTGAGAGTTGCGGAACTTGTCGCCCGGTCTCCTGAAAAACTCTCCTCCATGTTGGCCGCTCTTCCCAAGACGTTCAGCACGCCTGAAATCCGGATTTACGCCTCGGATGAGGTCAAGTTTAAAATTGTTGAGGAGGTTAAGCGCGAACTTGCGGCCAAGTATCCCGTGATCGACATCGACGGTGTCCGAGCGATCATGCCAAAGGGTTGGGGCCTGGTTCGGGCTTCGAACACCCAAGCCGTTCTTGTCCTGCGCTTTGAGGCGGAAACCGAAGCCGATCTGGCTGCCATTCAAAAAGAGGTCAAATCCGCAGTTGAGCGGGCCATCCATAAACTCGAACGGCTATGAGTTCCGGAATCGATCTTTACGCCGTCATCATGGCCGGGGGAAGCGGCACCAGGTTTTGGCCTCTCAGTCGAAAGCGCACTCCCAAGCAATTTCTCCCCATTACCACCGAGCGGACGATGATCGAGGAGACGTTCCGTCGGGTTCTTCCTCTCGTCCCCGCCCGGCGTGTTTATACGATTGCCAGCGCCGCACAGTCGCGGACAATCCGCCGGCTTCTTCCGAAAATGCCCGGGTCAAATGCTCTCGTCGAACCTCGCGCCCGAAATACAGCTCCATCGCTCATTCTAGCCACAGCCCATATTTATCGCCGGAATCCCGATGCCGTTGTCGCTGTTCTCGCTTCGGATCACTTGATCACGAACGAACCGTTGTTCCTGAAAAAGCTCGAAGCCGCGGCGGTCGCGGCTGCTCGAACCGAAAGCCTCGTAACTTTCGGGGTCAAGCCGACGTTTCCTTCCACCGGATACGGATACATTCATTTTTCCAAGGATGGAGCCCGTCGATTTACGGGTGAACCATTCTATTCGGTCCGGTCTTTCCGGGAAAAACCTTCTCTGGAAAAGGCCGAGGAGTTCCTGAAATCAGGGGTTTACGCTTGGAATTCCGGAATGTTTCTGTGGCGGGCATCAGTCTTTGCTCGAGCGCTGGAGCGATATTCTCCGGAGTATTTCCCCTATTGGAGGCGGACCCTTGAGGCGCTGGAAAAACGCACTCGGACCGGCTTGACCGAAATCTTTGATGAGATTCCGGCCTTATCAATCGATTATGCCTTAATGGAGAAAGCGGAAGGGACGATTGTCTGTGCCGGTGATTTCGGCTGGTCGGATGTCGGGGCTTGGTCTGCCTTGGGTGATTTGTGGACTCGGGACGAGAACAATAACGCTCGTCGAGGAGATGTTGTCTCTGTCGACGCATCTGAGAACATCATCCATAATCCGGGAAAGCTGACCGCGCTTCTCGGTGTTGATGGGCTCATCGTTGTCCAAACGAAGGATGCTCTCCTGGTCGGCCGGAAGGACAGGGACCAGGATGTGAAAAAAATCCTCGAACTTCTGGAGAAAACCGGAAAAAAGGAATACTTGTAACGTTTTTATCTTTTCCGGACTTCCCCCATATTTTTTCTTTTATTTGCTCTTACCAAGAATTCAGGGTTTTAATCCCCTCGCGAACTTTTCGGGATGTTTGTCTAGGGACAGGCAACTAGTCTTTGGCGGCTCTGCCTGATTTCAATGAGGATGCCTGGAAACGACCATTTTTTTCGATTTATGGGTAGGCTTGATTTTTCCGGGCTGAAAGGAAATTGGGGGGAGCAGGGCTCCCCCGTCCGCTTCCTTGGCGCCTAATGGCAGGAGAGATTTCGAGATCCAAGGGCAAAGACACAGTCTCCGTGTCCGCCCATCCAATCCACCGATAATCGATAATAGAGAGCCTTTTCCAAAACGTCTTCCGTTCGAGGCGGCTCGGTCTGATTTTTAAAAGCAGATTCCACTAAAAAGGCGATATATTCCATTTTCATTTCGGCGAGGGTCAGGGAATCGTCCAGGGGGCCATTAATGACTGTAATACTCATGATCAGCGAGCTCGAGCTTGTTGAAGGAGGCGGACGTTATTGGAAACGACATAGGAAAGGGCGAGATTGGAGGCCACGGAAACGATCCAACCGAGGGGCTTGGAGCGTTTATAGA
>Ga0105099_10001025_pt1 | contig 18077 bp, 23 predicted proteins | sample PPLLak3cmMay2015_2_FD_79138 | JGI IMG/M metagenome (GOLD analysis project Ga0105099, IMG submission 79138) | Freshwater sediment microbial communities from Prairie Pothole Lake near Jamestown, North Dakota, USA - PPLs Lake P8 Core (1) Depth... | ecosystem: Environmental > Aquatic > Freshwater >... | reverse complement strand
TTTCATATCCCAATTCACAGACGCCAAGATAGACGACATAATCCGCGTCGGCAAAAGCTATTATCTTGTAGAACCTGACTCGCGTTCTCTCATGCAGGATATTGATAAGAAAATCAAGAAGGAACCGTTCTCTGTCGGCCTTTTTTTGGGTGAGGAAAAAGGTAAAGAGTTCAAGCCAGGACTTGCGCTTCTAGACCTGTTGTCTGTTCACACAAAGAAAACAGTCACTATTGATAATAAAGCAGAGTGGCTCTTCATCTGCGGCAGGGATGTCTTTAGCGGGTCTATTGTCGAGTCTAATGTAAAAGAAGGTTTAGCTCTGGTCTTGAACAAGAAGAAAGAGGTCTTGGGATACGGACGGGTGACGGGCAACCTTGCCTCAAAGAAGGTCGCTATCAAAAATCTCATGGATAGAGGGGACTTCTTAAGGAGAGAGATGACCAAGGAAAGCTACTGAAAGCTGGATGTAGAAAGATTTAAGTAGCTGTGAATCCATCCGTGGAACATAAAATATAACGTAGGTGATGATAATGTCGTTGGCAAACCTGGCTGCTGAGCTCATTGGTGATATTCATAAATCTAAGTCCAAGTATGACGATAAGATCGATGAGATCACAAAATCTTTCGATGATATTTCCACTTTCAAGCAACAGACCGACCTCACCAAGACAAATTCTATGGTCAGCAGCTGCAAGGTCCAGCTGAGGAACCTTTCTGCTGAAGTCATAACAAGATTGCACGATTTCCAGGTCAATGTGATAGCTGTGGGTCTTGAGACTAATGACCCTGCAAAGCAAGATGCAGCAATAAAAGCTCTTTTGAAAGAGACTAAAAACTTAGATGCTACACTTGTAAAACTGAAAGAACTATACAAGATGTCTTTCAAACTGCTTGAAGTGATATCTGAGAACAAAAGCAAATCCAAAGATAAACAGGATATCGAATATTTCAAGAATATGTATTCTGCGGTAGAGCTCATGCACAAACATGCTGAACATGAAATCAATACGTGGGTAGACGGGATTGAAAAACTGTATTCTGCTGTGTTCCATAAAATGCTTGAGACGCCATTCGTAGCAGACCGTGTGCCTAAAGAAGTCGAGGAATTGAAGGTACGACTCAAGAAAATAGAGAAATCTGAAGGCACTCTGGCAAAAGTGTGGCGGGCGTTGCATTAAACGTCCAGAAAATTATCTTTTTTGTTAAATCTTTTTTCTATTGTCTATATCTCTATCGTCTATATTTTTCCAGTTCTACAACCTTGTTCTCCAGGTCTTCTGGATTGTGGTGTTGAAGCAGTCTATCCAGGAAGCAAGGTACATCTTTTGAATCTTTCAGATATCTCTTGACGAGAGCCTTTCCGACAGTCTCCCTGGAGTTTTCCTCATCCAGCACGTTATCGATAGCGTTTTGGAGATTTCTCCTGAAGAAAAGCATGTCAAGCCCTCTTACACCATGCGCTCTGGCTGTGCTCTTCAACATACTGTACTCAAGTTCTATGCTGCCTGTGCGTGTGAGAATACCTTCTGTCCTTCTTAGATAAGGTCTTAACAGGTTCGCCTCTGCTTCCTGGTTTTCTGACGCAAGGATGTTGAACTCGATCGTGTAGTCAAATGCACTTCTGCCTAGCTTGTCTGAGTCAAAGAAAACGCTCACCCTCCCGAACCCATCGCCTAGACAGTATAGGCCTGTCTTCTTGTCAAAGTGACCGCGTGCATCGATGGAAAGGTTAGGCTCCTGGAATGGAATGTCATCACCGTGGAATTTACTACCATCATCGACCCAAAGGGAATGATTATCTATCTTCCATTTTTCTGAAGCCATAAGTCTTCTTTGCAAGCAGTCCTTTTGAGTTTCCTGCTGTGCAATACCTCCTCATGATTTGATATGCTATTGATTGATATGATATTCTTTATTCTGCCATCTTTTTGATTTTCCTCTATTTGATTCGTATTATTTAAAAATCTTTCCTTTTTGTTGTCACTATTTAGTGGTTTCTATTTATAAATGGGTCTGTCTGATATGCCTGGACAAGCTTTAAATACTAAAATCCTTTCTTAAACAGCATGGCACAGAAAAAGAGGACCAATAATCCTAAAGCGGTCAAACACCACAGTAAAAAACACCACAATAAGAATGTCAAGACTGCTTCTCAAAACACCTGTGACCTTAAGACTGAGCTTAGGCAAGAGATAGCTAACGAGACCAAAGACCTCTTCTATCCTCCCAAATGGACATTTTCCATATGGGCAAAAAGATACAGTCCTGTCATAATAACTATGCTTGTAGGGCTTGCTACATATTTTTACCTGGTATTCTTCATGTTCTACCCTGTGACTATACAACAGGGCCACTATATACAGCTGCTCTTGGTGCTCATGGTGATATTCATCGTAGCAGGACTCTTGATATATCTGGGACTCAAGGCAGAGCTGTTAGCTGTCAGGTTGACGAGTTTCATCTTCGTATTCGTGGTATTCACCTTCCTCATACTATTCATACTTCTTGCGAACAACCTGCGTAACGGTCTGATCAATTGATGACACATGAATGACACAATCTCTCCTGAGAAGCTAGAGAAATACTTCAAGATAACAAAAGAAGCGCTAGACATGATAAAAGAGAAAGGCGTAGATGAGAAACGGAAGAAAGATGCAGAAGACGCACTTGACATGGCAGAAAGATACTATTCTGACGCAAAGCACTTCGCAAAGAAAGGAGATTTTGTCACGGCATTTGCAGCGCTGAACTATGCACACGGCTGGCTAGACTGTGGAGCAAGGCTTGGACTCTTCAAGGTCAAGGATTCTAGACTGTTCACTGTTGACGACGAATAAGTTCCGGCCTTACAATAGAAAACAATAAAAATACTTGTCACATATTGAGACTTATGAAATACACCAAGTCAAACCTCTGCCAGCTCGGGTGGCTCAGCTGCATGGGCTGCTGTGGACACAAGTTCGCTGACAAACTTACAGTGGCCAAAGGCATAGAGAAGAACACGCTCGAATACCACAAGCACGTAGAGGGCGGAAAGACGCTCAAAGATTACATGAACAGGTCGCATGAGCTTCGTGACTGCGGTGTATGCAGGAACGTCGTCTACGACATCAAGAATGATTCATTGTACTGCCCACTCCACCCTGAGATCAATAAAGGGGATGACTTGAGGATAGACCACAAATACTGCGACATAATGCACGTCTGCAAGACAGCATATTTCTTCGATCTCTGGGAAGCGCCTATGAAAAAAGAATTCATTAGGTTCCTGCGCAAGAAGAAGAAAGAAGGCCTTGACTGGTATAACTATTCAAAAGGCATGGCTGATGACTCTCTTCTGGCAGAGTTTGAAGGACTAAAGTGGGACTGATGTGAAAAAGATGAAGATCCCTGCTCCGTTAAAAAGAGTCCTGAAACAGAAGATAACCCACCAGGACAAACTGATACTACTAAGAAATCTCCTGCAGGAATCTCCTAAATCTATAATCATCCAGGAATTCATCAAAGCAGAAGAACTTCTCATAAGAAAACAAGGCATGGACGCTGCAGAGAAATACAGCTACATAGCAAGCCTGACTGGAGAACCGAAGTGGCTCATCGAACGCCAGGCAAAGACACTCACAAAATACGCTTACACCGACATTGGCTCAGGTCCGCTCAACAAGGCGTTTGATATCTACACGCAACGACTCAATATGGCTCCTGAAAAAGCCTGGAAAAAGATCGCAGAAGTTCTGAAGAGCGCCAAAGGATATGGCTATGCAGCACAGTGCTATGCCAATGCGGGAATGCCTGATGCCGCCGGAAAGATGCTCCAGCGTGATGCAAAAGACCCCCAGAGAGCAGCATGGTATTTCGAGCAGGCAGGAGAATGGATGAAAGCAGCAAGGCTATACAATAAAGCAAAACTGCCAGACAAAGCAGGAGAATGCTTCGAGAAGGCTGGCGAGATGAAGCACGCTGTCAAGCAATGGAAGAAAGCAGGGACACTAGAGAAGCATAATGTGGGGAAGCAGACTTATTCTAATATAATGAAGAGATAATTCCAAATCCTGCTGCCACCGTCTGGCGAGCTGATGAAAATGTCGAAGCGAGCGGCTGTGGCGGTATGTTCAATATTCTTGCGCTACCACCACGACGCTCGTACTGTCAGATAGTCCACGAATGATTCCGGGTTTAGTGCAATCTGATGCTTACTCTGCAAACTCGCATGTCTATGGTGGTAGCGCTGTTAGAACTACTAGTTGAATAAAGACTAGAAATCAAAAATTAAAGAAAAAAGAAAAAAAAATAAGCGAATTTAGGAATATGACTCGCTCTTCTTCTTCTGGTAGCATTCTTTGCAGAATACTGGTTTTCCTTCGCGTGGCTTGAATGGGACTTCGCATTCCTTTCCGCACTCGGAACAGACTGCCTTGTGCATCTCTCGTGGTCCGAAGTTGCCTCCGCCTCTGAATCCGCCGCCTCGGCCTCCTCCTCTAAATCCACCGCCACTTCCTTCTTCAAAATTCATTTTCTTCTTCACCTTATAGTTTAGTTATACTAGAATACTAGAAACAGCATTCGCGTATACTGACCCGGTATTTATTCAGGGATATATTTAAACATATGCTTTTTGGTTTATTCGGTCCAGAACACGCTTTTTAAGGCGTATTAAGACTTAGGACATATTGAAAATGATGAAAAAATGATGGGCCCACCCGGACTTTCGATGCATTCCTTTCTGCTTTTCGAACCGGGGACCTCCACCGTGTGAAGGTGACGTCATCTGTGGCGCGCAGCGTCACACGCCATTAAGCTGTAAGCTTGCACGTAGCCACTAGACTATAGGCCCTTAAGACTTGAAAAGAACTGCATCATCTTTTAAATGTTTTGCTCTTTTAATCAACAAATGAAATTTCATCTTATTGTCAATGCCACCGTCTCGCATTGATTCTTTCACCGCCACGGTTCGCCCAACTGCATTATTTTTCGCAGTATTCCCCGTAGCTCGTTAGGTGGCATTGACAGGATATCTTTTCTTTTTAGAATACTTCCTCTTTGCAGCAAAGAAACCTATCGCGAAATACGCTGCGCTTATTATGAACAGTATCCTATAGACTCTCTCGAGCGTAACGAAAGCATTGTTCCAGACAGCATATTCATACATCATGAATGCAAGGAAATGCGTGAACACTCCGCTTGATATATACCATAGAGGGGTCCTGATAAGCCCTGCTTTCATCCGCGGATGGATGACTAGAGTCGAGAGGAACATCATCGATACGATGACTGGGTAGAAGAAATTAAGCAGCCTGTTCATGAATGAAAGTCCATCGCTATTTGGCAGTATCGACAGCACAAAAAGATAATAGAGCCAGATGAAAACGCCGCAGAAAACCCCCAGGATGAAAAACGGCTCTTTTACGTGGAGCTTGTGGAGCTTTCCAGACTTGTACCAGAAATATAAAAAACCTAATGTAAGCGAAGAATATCCTATCACAAAGAAGAGGTCGATGAAAAAAGGTATGTAACCGACTCCGAAAAGCAGGCCAACACTGCTGATGGTCAAGCCTATAGATAAAGAATATGATCCTGCTGTCAGAAAATAAAATACGTTCTTCTTTATACGCAGAATGTCTGTCAATCGTCTCATCCTGCTGAACTTCTTCATATTGAAAAAAGCGAGACGCGTAGCGATGAGCATCAATATGGTCTGCAGCCAACTCAATAAGATCGTAGTGTTATCTATCATGTTCCACACCTATAATTTGAAATCTCCCATATCGCTGAAATCATCTTTCTTTCCGGAGCTGCCAGACCCAAATGAATCAAGACCTGAGCTTTCGCTGCCCCCCAAACCTCCCAGACCGTCTTTCTTTCCTCCGCTTCCACTGGTGTCTTCAAGGTCTTCAGCCATCGCTTTCGGGTTAGGGGTGTACCTGTCGATCAACTCAATCGTGAAATAGAATATCGGAAAGAACAGAAGGGTCGCTATGAAATGGTTTATCGTGAGCGGCACCTCATTATAGAATACCGGGACAAACATCGCAAATACATATGTGACTTCGCGTATTCTGCCTATGTACTTTATCACCTTGTTGCCTTTCCAGCCAAGGACGATTATTGCAACTCCATAGATGAATATTATGCTAAGAAGACTGAACCTTGCGATGATGTTCCCAATGCCCGTCACCACCCCTTCGCCCATGAGTCGTATGGTCTGCCTTGTGCAGTCTATGCTGCCCCATGCTACGACAACAGCATTCGTTATCGCATTGCCCATTGAAGTGCCAAGTTTTTCCTGGAAGAATTCAGCGAAGAACCAGCTTATCCATACAGGTACAAGAAGCCAAAGCATGTCGACTGTCTTGAATGGAGCTACGAATATTGTCGTTATCCATAGCTTAAACAGGTCCCAGAAATAAATACCTATATTGACAAGCCATTCTGGCATAATTTACCTCTTTTTCTTTTTAAATATATCTAGCTGCATTCTTTTATAAATATTTTGTTAATATCTGCCTTTCCCTATATCTTTGCATACGTTGCCACCGCACCGTTCAACATCAACTGTCTTGCTTTTGGTTAATTTTAAATAACCCTTGCCCATCTGGTCAAGCATGCCTTTCATACACAACATCAACCCAGTTTTGCTAAACATCGGTCCTTTAGAGATAAGATACTATGGACTCGTATATGTTCTAGGATTCTTGTTGGTATATCTATATTTCAAGCACCTGATAAAAACAAGGAAGATTTCGCTGACAGAAGACGAACTCTATGATTATATACTCTATCTCATGATAGGCGTGCTTGCCGGAAGCAGGCTTGTGCACATGATATTCTGGGAACCGATGTATTACCTTTCACAACCATGGAAGATCATATACTTCTGGGAAGGGGGGATGGCGTATCATGGTGGATTGTTGGGAGTCACGGTCGCGACTTACCTCTTCTCAAGGAAAAAAGACATCAAAAAGAAGATATCTTTCTCAAAGCTCGGTGACCACTTATGCATACCTGCGACACTCGTGCTCGCAGTTGGGCGGGTCGCCAATTTCATAAATGGCGAGCTTCCCGGAAGAGCTACAAGCGTAAGCTGGTGCTGGTATTTCCCTGGCTATGACGGATGTAGGCATCCGCAGCAGCTCTATGCTTCAGCGAAGAGATTCATGATATTCTTCTGGCTCCTCTTCATCAACAGAAAAGGACACAAGGACGGCTTCATCATGTGGAACATGATAACCCTGTTCGGGATCGGAAGGATGGTGATAGACTTCTACAGGGATGACCCCACTTTCCTAGGACTCACTGCAGGACAGCATCTCAGTCTATTGACTGTGATTGTCGGCGGATACATACTTATAAGACATTACCATCATGATATTATAACTATATTTGGTGCTAAATGATGAGAAGAAAAATCCTGCTCTTGACACTGTGTTCGCTCTTCATGATGCTGCTAATATCCGGATGCGGCAGAGATGATGAGAACTCTAAAGGAACATCTGTCTATGTCAAGTCCGGCCTAGAGGATGGTGCGAAAGAGAAAGAATCTTCTCAATCTGCGCCGCTCAAGAAGTTTGCAATAAATGCATATCAATTCGCATTCGAACCAGACATCATAGAAGTCGATGAAGGGGATGAAGTGCTCATCACAATCACAAGCACTGATGTCGGCCATGGATTTGCGCTGCCTGATTTCGGGATAAACAGGAAGATACCGCCGGAAGAGTCTGTAACAGTGACGTTTATGGCTGACAAGAGCGGAGAATTCGAGTTCTTCAGCTCAGTATACTCCGGAAAAGGATGGAAGAACATGACAGGGAAACTTGTCGTAAAAAAAGGTGAATGAGATGAAGGCTCTCGTCGTATTCTACTCAAGGACCGGGACAACACAGAAGATAGCAGAAGCTATATCAAAGAAGCTCGGCTGCGATATCGATGAGATAACAGACGAGAAGAAGAGAGAAGGTCCGATAGGTTACTTCCTGTCTGGAAGGGATGCGATGCTGAAAAAACTGACAGAGATAAAGACTGCCAGGAATCCTGCAGATTACGACCTTGTGATAATAGGCACTCCGGTATGGGCACACACGATGTCAAGCGCAGTCAGGACTTACATACTCAACAACAAAGATGGTTTCAATAAGTTGGCATTTTTCATCACGATGGGAAGCTTCGGAGCAGAAAGCACAGCAAAAGAAATGGAAGCGCTATCTGGCAAGAGACCTGAAGCATCACTCGCGCTCACGACAAAATCCGTAGTCGATGAGGACTATAAAGAAAGCATGGGTGATTTCCTCAGCAGGATAAATGGCGTGCTGAAGATGATGCATGACCTTAATGGCGAGTGATTCAGATGAGGATGCCAACGACTGACCAGCTGAAGAGAAGATTTTTGGTTTCTGTCCTGTCGGATACATTAAGGAAGGTATCAAGCAAAAGACACGAATTCCTGCTCACGATGGTGTGTGACTTGGGATTCCTGGCGTCCCTCGTGCTCCTTAACTCTATGATGACCAGACTTCTGCCTAATCCCGCTTCCATGATAGTGGGCCCGTGGACTAAATTTTTCATAGCATTATGTGCGGCAATAGTATACCTCACTTCCGGTCTTCTTTCATATTCATTCTTCAAACTGGTCATCCTAAACCTGATAAGAAAGATCTTCGGAGCGAAACTCTCTGATCTTTCTCCCTTTTTGGGTCTCTTGCTGCTAAACTCGAAGATATTCTTAGTCTACTCAGCACTATTCCTGCTCTTCTCAGCCATGTTCGTGTTCGCTGTGAGGGTGGAACTCTTAGTCTCAGTCAGGACATTCTTCATCGTCCTGACGGCCATATTGCTTTATCTGTCCATCAACATAGGCCATTCGCTGTTCATGCAGAACAGGACAAAAAAGATAATCTCTACAACATTTGAAATATCCTTCCGACAGACCAGGAGATATCTAGGCCTGATAGCATTCACCATCATCACATTCTTTGTCCTGGCAGCGGCATATTATGTCTTTGATTGGACCCTCCTGCACATACTTGGCAGGTCAATATCTGTGCCTTGGGTCAATACTGCCTATTCTTTCCTGAACACAGTGATAATAGCTTCTGCAGCGATAGGTCTTGTCGCATTCAACCGGGTCTATTTCTATAACATCATCCTGCGCATGCACGGCACCAAATACGATTGAGCTTCTGACACGTCTGCACCAAAAAGCTTATAACTCCTTATCTTGTATGCTGAATCCATGCCAAAAAAGAAGATGACTCTGAAAAGGAAAGCTGCTGACCATCCTAGGCAGCACATTATTGCAGTACACAAGGTAGCTGCAACTTCTGAAAGGCTTGATCTGCTAGAGAAAAAAGTCGACAAGATAAGGGATTTCACCGCAAGACTTGCAGTCGAGCAGAGTGAAAAGAATTCCCGCAGGGTAGAATCAACAATAAAAGTCATCCTTTTCATTGCAATACTAGGTCTACTCATATCCACTTACCTTACCTGGCTCCATTACAAACCAGAAGGAAGAAGCTTCTGCAGCATAAATGAGCGATTCGACTGCGATGCTGTCAATAAAAGCAGATATTCAGAAATTTTTGGAATCCCTGTATCTATACTAGGGATGCTTGGATACGCAGCATTCATAGCCCTTTCGATAACACTGCTCAGCCGCCATACTTTTGACCATGACTGGATAAAGATGAAGAAGATCAACCGCACCATGATGGTGCTTGCTGCAATAGCATTCATATTCACAGTCTACCTATCTACCATCCAGGCTTTTGTACTTAAAACATGGTGTGTCATGTGCATAGTCTCAGGGTTGATCATAATAATGATACTGATATTGACAATCATTGGCAATCAATACTGCCTTTCGTGTAGAAAAAGGATGAAACTTTCAGGAGCTTACGATGAAAACATATGCAAAAACTGCTAGTGTACTATCTGTTCTTTGTATCTTGCTCTTCGCTTCGTTCATATCTGGCTGTGCACCAGTGAAGAACTATGATGCTTTCGCAAAGTGCCTGACCATGACTGGTTTTGCAATGTATGGCTCATTCTGGTGTCCACACTGCACGAACATGAAGAATAAATTCGGCGATTCGTTCACGTTCATCAAATATGTGGAGTGTGATGCGAACGGACCCGGCGGAGACCCTGAGACCTGCCAGAAGGAAGGCATAGAATACCTGCCGACACTCAAGTTCAACGACAGCACAAAGCTTGTAGGAGAGATGGATCTTGAGGTACTAGCCTCGAAGACCGGTTGCGCTTTGCCTTAGTTATCAGAATCAACATGAATAAAATCTATCAAAAAATCTGGAGATTGGCGAGGCCATATTATGAAAAAGGCCGTCCCATGGACATCAATCATATAGAATGGATGATGCAAGATGCCTTGATTGTCTGTGCGCAGGAAAACCTCGATGATTCGTTATTGTTGCCCCTGGTCATTTTACATGACGTTGGTTATGCTGAAGTCCCGAAAGATAATCCATTTAAATTAAATCTAAGAAAAGCACACATGGAAGCTGGTGCAAAAATCGCACAGCATATTTTAGAAGAAGCCTGCTACCCAAAAGACAAAATCCGGAAAATAGTGCACTATGTCTCTGTGCATGATAATTGGGCTTTAGGTGAAGATGATATCTATAGAAACGACAGCATTCTTGGGACTTTCAATGATATGGATTTTACTTGGATGGCAACACCCAAAGGTTTTCCTGTGTTAATGAATATACTGAATAAAAATCATATAGAAATGATAGACTATCTTGAACATGATGAAAAATTGACAAGACGACCTTTTTCTAACAAGACAACAAAGAAACTTTTTGAGAACTACCTAAAAGACAGAAAGAAAGAGTTGTAAGGCACTCGGAATCAATTGTACCGTTGTAATTATCTGATCACTCAGAAAGCTTCTGGGAACACTCTTTCTTCTTCTCCCAATAATACCAGCATTTCTCCTTGAATTCCTTCCAATTGCTGCAGTCTTTGCAATTGTCCTTGAAATCTTCCAGGACATGCAGATCATAATCTTTTTCGTGAGTCATGATATAATGTAAGAATAGACTCATATTTAAACATTATACTTTTTTTACATGACATCATACTTTTTTTGACATTCTCAATCAATAGATTTAAATACCTTTAAAAATATGGTTTTTAAACAATATATATAGTAACCATATAGAGTAACAGATACAGAAAAGTAACAATTACAATCAATAAAAAGAGGTAGAGTATGCAGTTCTGGCTTCCGAGAGACGAGTCAAAGAGAATCGGCCACATAGCACACGTTCTTTTCCAGAATGGCCTAGGATACTACCTGGCAAAGCTCAACCTACGAAAAAAACTGCCTTTCATAAAAAGGATAAAGACAGACCATTTCAAGGAAAAAGAGCTCACTCCACAGATCCTGCTCAAGGTATTTGAAGACCTGGGAGGTTCATTTGTAAAACTCGGCCAGCTCCTGAGCCTAAGACCTGACCTTATCCCTGGCAACTATTGTGATGAGCTCTCTAAGCTACAGGATAAAGTGAGGCCATTCGCAGGCCAAGAGGCAGTGTCTATAATCGAGAAAGAGCTCGGAAAACCGCTTGAAAAGATATTCTTAGAGTTCGACCACACACCTGTCGCAGCAGCATCGATGGGACAGGTCCACATAGCGAAGCTCAAGGATGGAAAGAAAGTCGCAGTGAAAGTGCAGAGACCAGGGATCGAGCGGACTGTCAAGATAGACATAAAGCTGCTATACCGTATCGCATCCATGATCAAGAAAAGATACGGGTCAAAAATACTCGACCCTGTCGACATAGTGCGTGAATTTGAAAGATACACTGAAAATGAGCTCAATTACCTAAAAGAGGCGCATCATATAGACCTTTTCTACAAGAATTTTGAGAGGTCGCAGACGATAATAATACCTAAGGTATTCTGGAACTACACTACTTCAAAAGTGCTGACGATGGAGTACATACCCGGAAAGGCACTTACAGACATGTTAAAATTAACTCCATCACATAAGAAAGCGATAATCCGTGACATCCTTATGTCTGAGTTTGAACAGATATTCTCCCACGGCATATTCCACGCCGACCCGCATCCAGGGAATTTCATAATAAAAAAGAATGGCAAGATAGCCATGGTAGACTTCGGCATAATAGGACGCATGGATTATGTGCTGAAAGACAACATGACTGACCTTTTCATAAGTCTTGTCAATGCAGATGTAGATGGCGTGACGAATTCTGCGGTGAGGCTCGGAGTCGCTTCAGAGGATGTCGACATCCAGGCAGTCAGAAGAGACTTGTATGGCCACCTTTCGGAGTACTATGGCGCATCAATCGACAAGATAAAGATATCGCAGGCATTGAGTGACCTAATCACGCTCTTTAGGAAGAACAATCTCCGCGTATTGCCTAACTTCGTCCTGCTCTCAAAAGCGATGGTGACACTGGAAGGGATGGCATCAAGATTAGACCCGAAATTCGATTTCGTCGAGTTCTCCAGGCCTTACGTAAAAAAGCTTGTCAGGCAGCGTATGGACCCAAGAAAAGCCGTCGACCGTGCAAGGAAAAAGATAGGTGTCCTGATGCAGTTCGCAGAATCAATACCACGGAAGACGACAACGATGCTTGCAGAGCTCCACGACACTGACCGGGACCTAAGAAGGATAGACCGGGACATAAGTACTCTCGCTGTAGAGATGAACAGGTCCAGCAACCGTCTTACACTAGGATTCCTGTCAGGTACATTGTTCATAGCGTCCACAGTGCTGTTGCCTTTCCAGACAGTGAAGGTCTTTGGCATACCTCTACTGTCATTCATAGGGTTCATGATCGCTTTGATAGTCCTTATAGCTATAGTCGTATCGATGCTAGGTGAGAAAAGCAACACGAGCCTACAAAACAGCCAGCAATACGAACGATGATATCCAGCTCATAGATAAGACATCAAAAATAATCCGGATCCACATCCCTATCGATAAATCGTCGAGGTGAGACTATGAAAGACGTCGCAAAGAAAACATTTTATCTCGGAGTATGCGCTGCAGCTGTCACAAAGAGATTCGTAGAGGAAGAAGTCAAACGATATCTCGATGCGGGCCACATATCTGAGCAGGAAGGCAAGAAGATAGTTGACAAGGCCATGAATGCCCTGCACAAGGACAAGAAGAAATTCGAAGAATCCCTGAAGAAGCAGCTAAAGAAAGGCCTCAAAGAAGCGAAGCCTCTGATAAAAGAGAGCAAGAGCCTTGCAGAAGCATTGGCAGCCGAACTCGTAAAGGAGGCAAGATTGTCAGTATCTGAAAAGGCCAAGAAAGTCGTAAGGCGAGCGAAAATGGCCAGAAGCGTAGTCTCTAAAGCAGCATCTGTCGCTGCCAGAAGGGTGAAGAAGAAAGCTGCCAAGAAAGTCAATAAAGCGAAGAAGAATGCGGGAAATGCAGTCAAGAAGATAAGGAAGCTTGCAAAGAAGGCAAAAAGATAAGTTTTAATAGTATAATTTTTTTTATTTCTATTACTTTCACAATATCTTTTCAGAGGTGCTTAATAATGGTGCTTGAATTAACAACTGAAAATTTCAAGAAAGAAGTGCTCGAATCAAATACCCCTGTGATAGTCGATTTCTGGGCGAGCTGGTGCGGCCCATGCAGGATGATGGCTCCTGTATTCGAAGAGATCAGCAAAGATTATGCAGGAAAACTCAAATTCACAAAGATAAGCACAGAAGAGCATCCTGCAGTAGCAGAGTTGAATTCTGTCATGGGAATACCCTGCTTCATCATATTCAACAAAGGAAAAGAAGCAGAAAGGATAGTCGGTTTCATGCCAAAAGATATGCTCAAGAGAAAGATAGAAGAGATACTTCCAAGGTTGAAGTGACTCAAAAAGGCAAAAACAAAAAACCAAAGATAATATGGCAGACGAAGACAAGAACAAGAAAGCCCTGGATTTTCACGAGCAAGGAAGGCCTGGCAAGATATCGGTATTCCCTACAAAACCATGTGCGACTGCTGAAGATCTATCTTTGGCATATACTCCTGGCGTCGCAATCCCCTGCCTCGAGATAGAGAAGAACCCTTCAGACGCTTACAGATACACCTCGAAAGGGAATCTTGTCGCAGTCATAAGCAATGGTACTGCTGTACTCGGACTTGGAGACATAGGAGCGCTAGCAGGAAAACCTGTGATGGAAGGCAAAGGCGTGCTTTTCAAGAGATTCGGCGGAGTGGATGTATTTGACTTAGAGATCGCCGAGAAAGATCCGAAGAGATTCGTAAAGATAGTATCTGCACTGGAACCGACATTCGGAGGCATAAACCTCGAAGACATAAAAGCCCCAGAATGCTTCTACATCGAAGAGCAACTGAATAAAATCATGAAGATACCTGTCTTCCATGATGACCAGCACGGCACCGCAGTCATAAGCGGAGCAGGACTGTTGAACGCGCTTGAGATAGTCGGCAAGAAGATCAAGGACGTTAAGATAGTCTTCTCAGGGGCAGGCGCTGCAGCGATAGCCTGCGCAAACATGATGCTCGACCTCGGTGCAAGAAGAAAGAATGTATTCATGTTCGACAGCAAAGGCATGATCACAAAAAAACGCGGGGACCTCAACAAGTACAAGAGAAGATACGCACAAGATGCTGAACAGAGCCTGGCAGAAGCATTGACCGGAGCAGACGCATTCATAGGGGTCTCTAAAGGAAACCTTCTCACTGGCGAGATGCTGAAGAAGATGGCATCTAGACCGATAGTGTTCGCGATGGCGAATCCCACCCCAGAGATATCTTATGAAGAAGCTAAAAAAGCAGTCCCTGACATAATACTCGCCACAGGAAGGAGCGACTATCCTAATCAGGTCAACAATGTCCTTGGGTTTCCCTTCATCTTCCGCGGAGCGCTTGATGTGAGGGCGACACAGATAAACAACGAGATGAAGCAAGCTGCAGTGCATGCCCTGGCAAAGCTGGCCCACGAGCCTGTGCCTTCGGAAGTTGTTACGGCTTATGGAAAAAACTTCTCATTCGGACCTGACTATATAATCCCTAAACCATTCGACCCCAGAGTGCTTTACAACGTCGCTCCGGCAGTTGCAAAAGCTGCGATGGAAACAGGCGTTGCGCAGGTACCGATAACTGACTTTTCTCAATACACCGAGAAGCTGAAGAAGCTTGCTGAGAAGCTGAGGAACGGCGATTTCTCCTGAATATATTGACAATTTCCTGCAAATAATTTCTGTATATAAACAACGGCAAAAACCTTTATAAATAGGTGCTTTATCCAAGCTTTGTTATTTTGTTGAACATACTTTTAACTTGGGTCCGTAACTCAGCCGATGGCAACTGGTCTTGCTCGGTTGACAAGCGCAACCCTGTGCTGTTTCACTGCGTTCAACAGCACGACAAAAACAAAACGCACAACAATTGGGTCCGTAGCTCAGCCTGGTTAGAGCAATCGGCTCTTATGACTCATTTCAGAGGGACCGATAGGCCGGGGGTTCGAAGCCCCTCGGACTCATATTAATTTTTCTTAAATGATAAAAGAAGGTGATTTTATGCCAAATTATAAGATAGAACATGATAGGGATTCTTGCATCGGATGCGGAGCATGCGCAAGCATCTGCCCTGCAAATTGGGAGATGGCAAAAGACGGCAAATCCAATCCAAAAAAGACAGAGCTCATTGACCTCGGCTGCAATCAGCAAGCAGCAGATGCCTGCCCTGTTCAGTGTATAAAGATAGTCACTAAATAGGCCATCAACGGGCTTTTTAGCCTTTTTAAACACTTTTTTTCTGTTTTTTATACTGGTTCACGGAAACACAATATATTATCTACTGTTCAGTGGAAAAAACAAAAACATTTTTATATTCCTTCATCCAACCCAAAAATAGGTGTTTTCCCATAATAGGCCCTAAGAAGATAACCAAAGCTGAGAAGAGACAGGTCTTACGTAGCGCGAAGAAACTGGAATCATTACTAGACGGACTTTATTCTGATTCAAAAAAAATATGCCAAGACCAGGCTTCTTTGACAGATGAATACGAAAAGAGGATAACTGCATACCTGAAAAAAGAAGATATTGAAGACAGAACAAGCCTAGTAAAAGAACGTTTTCAATTCTCAACAGACACTCCTGAGCTGGATTTTGAACTAATAACCTGCATAGGTACAAACACTGTAAGTGAGGTACGTGAATATAATAAGAGACCCTGGACAACAAACCAGCAGATCGAACTGTGCTTCCTGCAGCGAGAATATGAATCCAAATGCCAGCAGTTGGCATCATTGGCAGATTCAATAATGATACAAAAAGATGAGCAATATTATGAACTCCTTGAACTCACCATGCTTGAAGAGCCATATGCACAGGATGAGAGGTATAGCGTTGTCATGCTGTTCTTGAAAGATGAAACCCGGTCTGTGCCATACTACGTCGACCTGAAAAAAGGCATATGCAAAAAACTGGAAGGACCATTAGACCACCAACTGGACAATAATAAGCTCTCAAAACTTAAGGAACAGATGTCAAGCCCGGGTGTCGAAGCGAATATCTATATCATGAGGCCCGCGAGCAAGATACTGCGGGAGAGCGATGTATTGGACTATGTGATATCTGAACTCATGCATCAACATATTGCGTCACAAGCATCTAAATCAGCACATACTACTGGCGGGGTCAATGATGGATGTAACTTGTTGCACACCCATCAGAAGATCGCACCTTTGGATCTTGCAGATTATACGATATACAAACCGTCGACAGGCGAAGTCTTCGGTCCTGGAAATGCTGTAGGACTCACTGAGGACAGATTGAACGAGCTGTTCAGCAGGCAGTTGAGACTATCCAAATACCTTTCAGCCAAAGTGAAGAAACTTGAGTTCAATAATTGATGTTCACTTTTTTTTAATATATTGATCCACTATACGATGAAATGTTTTTCGGGGGATGGAAAAATCATAGGTCCTAAAAGAATAACTAAACGTGACAAAGAACAGGTGCAGAAAGAGGCATCTCGACTCGAAAGGAAGATATCTAAGCTTGACGAGACTACTGATTGGGCAGCAGACCAGCTCTCTTCAGTCAATCAGGAATGCGAGCGGAAGCTCGAAGACTTCCTGAAAGAAGAAGGCCTCCAGGAAACTTTCGGCATATACAAAGAGCCAGTCACTGTCTCCGGATCTACCTATGCGATATCATTCAATGCTGTCCGCGGCCTAGAGCTATTGTCAGAAGATGAGCCTGTATCGATAGAAGACATGATACCTGAACCAAAGAGGTTTAATCTTGACTTCGCCATCTCAACCCTTGAATCCTCCGAGAACCTTCTGTTTGCTGTAGTCGACAGGGCAATATCTGAAAGGTCACTCGCCGAAAAAGGATTGCTAGAATTGACAATGGTCGACGACCTTTTCGGCCAGAAGATAAATGACAATACCATATTATACGTTGCTGATCCAAGGTATACTGTGCTATTGAAAGCAGTCATCAGCCTTTCAAAAGACTATTTTGCGATGACTGAAACAGACATATACTACAGCAGTCTTGATAGCAGGAAGACGAGACTTGCGCTTTCTGAACAGACAAAGGACGCAGCAGTATACCTGGTCTATCCATCAAGCCTGAAGGTGGACCTACGAGATGTCGTCCTGTCTGTGCGTAATCATCTCAAGGACACTTACCTATCCGTAGAACGTGTTGCGCGAGATGCCTTCCAGGACAGCAGCAATACTGAAGATTGCATCAATATCAGACTTCCTTCAAAGAAGAACCTGACCGCCAATGATTACGAGCTCGCGAAACAGATAGCAAAGACATTCGCGATATTAACCAATAAGAAGCAGCAGCCTTACCAGATAAATTAGACATCACTCTTTTTCTATCCTGTCTGCGAATATGTACTCCTGCTGTATGAACAGCCCCTTGACAAACGTCCCTTCCACAGTGACCTTTGAATCAGTCTCTGGCACCAGGCTGCTAGATACCATTATCGTAGCTCCATCGTCCTTCAGGCTGAACCCGCTCATCTGCGCTATGTTCATAGGCATGACCACTTTTCCTGACACGATAATCTTCTTACCAAGGTA
>Ga0105099_10001023_pt1 | contig 18104 bp, 11 predicted proteins | sample PPLLak3cmMay2015_2_FD_79138 | JGI IMG/M metagenome (GOLD analysis project Ga0105099, IMG submission 79138) | Freshwater sediment microbial communities from Prairie Pothole Lake near Jamestown, North Dakota, USA - PPLs Lake P8 Core (1) Depth... | ecosystem: Environmental > Aquatic > Freshwater >... | reverse complement strand
TGAGGTAACGATCGGTACCGAAGGTGTAAAAGCTTGAGTTGAGTGCCGTACTGACATAGCTTCTCTCCCCGGGGATATCAGTCCCGGAATCATCTGATACAGCTTCCACCGCCCAGATATTGATTTTATTTTTGTATTCCCCGAAGGCAGGCTCTTCAAAAAGCGCATCAGCCATTCTCTTTACATCATTCCTGAATTTTTCCATCTCATCCGCTCTGTATCCTTCGGCGATGAATGCAAGATCAACTGCAGTCGCCGGATCACCTGCGTCATAGATCTTTGTAAATTCAGCATTCACCGGTTTTTCTTTCCTGATGAAATAATCATCCGGATCAATATCTGTTTCATAAATCTTTCTGAAAGCTCCGCTGCGCTCCCTCAGGCTGAGGACAAAGCGCGAATTTGCTTTCGGAAAGGGCATGGCAGCTACCTCGTAAAAACTCCTTTCGATCTTTTTTGCTTCGGCTGTTGTCTGCCATTCCTGGAAAAGAGAACAGAAACCGCGGGAATATATAAGGGTATTGCTTTCAGAATCATATAGTTCATACCTGAAATTCCCGTAGTTGAAGGGATCAATGAGCTGGGTTCTTGAGCCTCCGAAAAAAGCCTCCTCCTTCATTCCTGCAGGATATACAACCGTTTTTTCGCTGTTTCCTGCAAACATGAAGTCAATGCGCAGGACCTTACCGGTGAAATAATTTTCAAAACTGCCCTGGGCAGCGACAGCCGCAGAGAGGACCGCGAAAAGGAAAATGGCAAAAGCTCTCATTTGCGATATAATTATTTATCAGAACTGTAAAGCTAATAATAATCCACCAACCAGATTAAAAAATGTCTATTTTTGCGACTGATTCCTTTAACCGGGTTCTTTGATGATAAAATTAAATAAACACACATATGGCAGATCTGAATACTAGAATAAGTGATTTCCTCTGGAAGGATCTTACCGAGAAGCGTATCGCGGCGAAACCTGATAAATTCTGGAACTCCCTTCTGAATACCGGCACCGAGCTCTGGCTCGATACAGGTGACATGGAGGAGGCCGAATCGAACTGGACAGCGGAAATGAGCGCTCTTACAACCAATAACACCTTGCTTAACAATGAGATACAGAAAGGGATTTATGATGTTTTCATTTATGAGGTTAAAAACCTTGTAAGGGAGCTCCCTTTGCAGGAGAAGGTTAAGGAGATAGCGTTCATTCTCAATGCCCGTCACGCATTAAGGCTGGCAACAAGGTTCGGAGGCCTGGTAAGCGTTGAGCTTCATACTGATACTGCTCACGACATAAAGGCGATCGAATACTACGGAAAGCGGTTCCATGATATATCCCCCGATCAGTTTATAATCAAGGTCCCGTATAGTGCCGAAGGTCTTATCGGAGCACGGCGCCTGAAGGATGCAGGGGTTAAGATCAATTTTACACTTGGTTTCAGTGCACGCGAGAATGTTCTCGTGACAAGTCTGGCACGTCCTGATTATGCCAATGTCTTTCTTGGCAGGATAGGTGCCTTCATAAAGGACAATAAACTGGGCGACGGCACTGGCGCCGGTGAAATGGCTGTTATTTCCTCACAGAACTGGGTAACCGGCCTCTCGGCAAAAAATCCGTGGCAGACAAAGCTGATAGCGGCCAGCCTCAGGAGCTATGAGCAGCTTGAACTGCTGGCAGGGTGCGATGTATTTACAATGCCCCCCAAGGTTGCTGCTGCCGGACATAAATCGTTTAAAGGGAAGTTCAGTTCCAGGATGCACAAGAATTATAAGGTGGATATGTCTCCTGCAGGCAAGAAAGCGGGCCTGGAGAAATTCTGGAACGTTGACGACAAAGTTATTGCCCTTGCCGAAAAGCTTTCAAAGAAAGTACCAGCTTCGGGAGCTGAACTGATTGATACTGCACACAGGGAGGGCTGTGAGGATATGTTCCCGGTTCTTTCCAAAGAAGAAAAAACATTGATCGCCGAAGGAGGAAAGATCCCTGTATACTCAAAATGGACTTCAAAAATAAACGAAGGTAAAATTGCTCCGGACACTCTTCTGACGCTGGCAGGAGTGGCATCCTTCACAGCCGATCAGAAGATGCTTGACGACAGGATCCTCAGCATAATATCATGATTCAGGCTGACCTCTGCCTTATGATCTCGTAAAGGAGGATACCTGCGGCTACAGATACATTCAGCGAACCTATTATGCCTTTCATGGGGATACTGACTACATGGTCCGCCAGTGCTGTCAGTTCGCGGCTTATTCCCTTGTCTTCCGACCCAAGGATCAGAACGGCAGGACCAGAAAGGTCTCTCCCTGAAGCTTCTGCTCCCGGCTTCTCTGCCCCGCATATTATTTTAAGGCCGGATTCCTTCAGAAACTGAACTGTCCTTACAATTGACTTTTCCCTGCATACCGGGAATATATTCAAGGCTCCAGCCGAAGTCTTAACGGCGTCGGCAGTGATCCTTGCCGAACCTTTTTCGGGGATGACCACTGCATGAGCGCCAAGGCACTCGGCACTGCGGACAATAGCCCCGAAGTTCCTTACATCAGAAACACCGTCAAGCGCAATTATCAGCGGATCCTCGCCTTTTTCAAAAATCATCGGAAGAAGGTTGGAAATATGCTGGTACTCAATTACGGAAAGCCATGCAAGCACCCCCTGATGATTTTTTCTTGTAACCAGTTCAATTCTCTCGAGGGGAACGATCTGGTATACTATTTCATGCTTCTTTACCTCCGCCATCAGTTCATGATACAGCTGGCCCTGGAGTCCTTGCTTTATAAGAAGCCGGTCGATCTGCTTTCCTGCCCTGACAGCTTCAATGACAGGCCTCAATCCAAAAATGCAATCTGATTCTTTCAGCATGGATTAAAATTCCTCAGGATTATCAAGACGGAACACAATGCCTTTTTTCCAGCTGGCCACAGCCTGCTCCCACATGGTAACCAGGGTTTCGCTTCTGCTTAAGTAATACTCATTTTCAGTGAAGAGATTCGGTTTCTTCTTGAAATTGAAGTAGAGGTACTCCTCCTTAACCCTGTAACCGGAGCCCCATGACGATTTAAGCACAGGCTTCCGGTAGCCCCAGCTTTCACCATCAGACGATTTGTAGACTTTATCGGGAGGTCCGTAAATGATGTAGATCATACCCCTGTCGCTCCTCCACCCTTCGGTATATGAAGTAAAATACTGATTCGCGTAGAGCACACGGGTGTAATATATTCTTATGAGCTCGCGGGCTTTCTCGATGTTCCCTCCGCATTTTATCCAGAACTCATCAAGAGCCAGCTTGGGACGCTCAGATTGCCTGAGGGTTTCAATCTCACTCTCCTGTATCAGGTAGGCAAGAGGCTCAATCATATCCCCGGGATTTGTCATATTCGGGAAAGCTGTCCCAAGGTTGCAGAAGGTAAATCCTTCAGGGATATCCCTGCCTGCGGTCAGGTGGTAAATACCCTCGCGCGGGAACATCAGCGGCAGGGTGTCCGAGTACGGAATGGCAATTATGGTATCCGGACCATAATCAATGGTCTTCTCGGGGAGAAGCATTGAGGGCGGATAGGGGATATCTGTATATGGCTTATAATAAGAGATATAGAGCGAGTCAATGAATCCTCTCAGATAAACAAGGTTCACGTATTCATTTATTCTCATTACCGGGTTGAACACTTCGTTTTTTGCAAAATGTCCCAGCGCCCGGAAGCTGTACCTGTTGAATGGTGAAAGGGTATTGAACGATAAAAATGCCTGGATAACCTGGAGCCTCACCCTGTCGAGGATCTTGACCTCAGCCAGGTATTCCTGATCCGGCTTAACCCTGAGTGGGATACTATAGGTGTATTCCCTTTTGTTCTCCTCCTGTATTATGCTGAGGTTAAAAAATGCGGTATCGGTAAGCACCCTGCCCTGCCTCGTTGTGTACAGTTTCACGGTGAGCAGGATGGAGGCCATCGGTATTCCCTGGGGATTGGCTTCTGAAAAGTAAAGCTCATCGGAGAAGAACTTCACGGCGAGTGATGACTCGTTTTCCGATATGTTTGAAATGTTGTATCGCGGATTCAGGGAGTTTTTTGTCGGATTATACAGATAGGAGAGGTCCTTTGAATCGACTGCGGCCTGTTTGACCGAACATGATGGAATCAGAACTGCAAGTAATAGCAGCAATGGCAACACGCGCATTATCCGTAGCAAATCCTTCCGGTCAGACATCATTTTAAATTTTCTGTATTCATTACTGTTCTCTCCATTCGAGCCTGATCCGGCAAGATAATTTATTTCTGCCGAAACCGGTTAATGAGTCATGATGAAATTCATAAACATGAACCGTATATTCCTTTTCAAGTTGTTTAAGCTCCATTGTCAGCTGTTGTTCTTTAAGAAAACTTCAACCTCGTGAGTATATTGTTCCCACCTGTTCATTTCTTCATGATGCCGTTTCTTCAGGCGTTGATACATCTCATATATCACCTGCATTTCGGCAGCCGGCCTATCAGGCTCTCCCATTAATCTATCGAGTCCTGCTATCTCGGCTTCAATCTTTTCGATTCCTGCCTCGGTCTCTTCAAGCCTTTTCCTCAGTTTTCTCAGGCTGCGGTCAAACTCCTTTTTCTCAAGGTATCTCTGCTTGTTTGCTGAAATACTCTCATCCGGGTTTCTGATCCCGGCCGCATCCTTTCTTTCGATTTCCCTCAGGCTGTCAATTTTCTTTTTTCTGAGGAAATCATAGATGCCGCCTAAATTCTCCTTTATTTTATTATGCCTGAATTCATATACTTTGCTGACAATGCCGTTCAGGAAGTCCCTGTCGTGCGAGACCAGGATCATTGTGCCGTCATACTTCATCAGGGCCTCCTTGAGGATGTCTTTTGACCTCATGTCGAGGTGATTTGTAGGCTCATCAAGCACCAGCAGGTTATACGGCTCCAGCAGGAGCCTTACAAGTGCCAGCCGTGACCTTTCGCCTCCTGAAAGCACCTTTACCTTCTTATCAATGTCATCGCCGCGGAACAGGAAAGCGCCGAGCATATCCCGGATCCTGGTCCTGATCTCGCCTTTGGCCACATCATCGATTGTCTGGAAGACGGTTTTGTTTTCATCAAGAAGCTCATCCTGATTCTGGGCAAAGTAACCGGTTCTGACGTTGTGCCCGATCTTCAGCGATCCTTCATAGTCAAGATCTCCTGTTATGATTCTTGAGAATGTGGTTTTGCCTTCACCGTTCCTGCCAACGAAGGCAACTTTCTCCCCCCTGTGTATCTTGAAATCAATCCTTTTCAGGACGTTCAGGTGACCGTAGCTCTTTGATACTCCTTCGGCTTCAACGACAGTCGTACCGGAGCGCGGCGAAGGCGGAAACCGCAGGTTCATTGAACTGTTATCCTCATCATCCACCTCAAGGCGCTCGACCTTGTTCAGCTGCTTTATCTTCGACTGGACCTGCACGGCTTTTGTCGCCTTATACCTGAACCTCTCAATGAATTTTTCCGTATCCTCTATCATCTTCTGCTGGTTGCGGAATGAGGCAATCTGCTGTTCCCTTCTTTCCTTCCTCAGCTCAACATACTGCGACCATGATGCCCTGTAATCATAAATATTTCCAAGCGAGATCTCGATTGTCCGGTTGGTGACATTATCAAGAAAAGCCCTGTCGTGCGATACGAGGACCACTGCTCCGGGATATCCTGCAAGGAAGGTCTCAAGCCATTGAATTGACTCAATATCAAGATGATTGGTTGGTTCATCAAGGAGGAAAAGTGAAGGTTTCCTGAGAAGCACCTTGGCAAGCTCAATACGCATCCTCCATCCTCCGCTCAGCTCCCGTGTCGGCCTTTCAAAATCCTTTCTCTCGAACCCGAGCCCCAGAAGGGTTTTCTCCGCTTCGCCGAGATAGTTTGTCCCGCCCAGCAGCCTGTATCTCTCTTCGGTGAGAGTCAGATGGTCGCACAGCCGGAGGTATTCGGCCGATTCGTAATCATCCCTGGCAGCCATCAGTGCGGAGCAATGCTCAATCTCTTCCGAAAGCCCTGTTATCTCTGCAAAGGATGTTATGACTTCGTTCATTACTGTGGTCGAATCATCCACCTTCATCTGCTGGGGAAGATATCCGATAGTGATATCTTTCGACATATCGACCGCTCCTTCTGAAGAGCTTTGTTTACCAGAGATCACATTGAGAAGCGTTGACTTGCCCGATCCGTTCTTGCCGGCAAGCCCTATCCTGTCCTGGTCATTGATAAGGAAAGATATGTTTTTGAGAAGATCGAAACTTCCGAATGATACCGATAGATCCTTGATTGAAACCATAGCAAAAAAACTGTGGCAAAGATAAAAAAAGTCATCAAGCCATTAAAGAGGATGTTTAAGCAGAAGGATTATCTTTGCGGGAAAGAAACTTACCCCCACCCCGGCCCTCCCCCAGGGGGGAGGGAGTTCTTAGCTTTTCCCCCTTGGGGGAAACGGGAAAGGGGGTAAGTTAAGAAATGAAAGAAATGAAAATAAGCATAAATAAAACCCTGTTAGGGGTAATTCTGTTTTTTCTGGTAGTTTCTATATTCTCCTCCTGCAAAAAAAGAGACGACAAACCAGATTATGACTATTTCGTTTCAAAGGAGCTTGCTGTCACATATACAACTGCAAGTATCACAAGTATGCTAAATACAGGCGTTCAGCAGTACCCTGAGCTGAGCGCGATAATGCAATATGTAAAGAGCGATGTCAGCGTCTATAAAATTGTTTACACAACAGAGGTTTACGGTGAAAGTATTGAAGCATCAGGGCTCGTGTGCGTTCCTGGTGTTCCCGGAGAGTATCCGGTGATAAGCTTCCAGAACGGAACGAACACGGTAAATGCATATGCACCTTCGGAATTCGTTATAAATCCTTCATATCAGCTTGTTGAGTTCATTGCTTCAATGGGATTTGTCGTTGTGATTCCCGACTATCCGGGATTCGGAAAGTCGAAGCAGATACCTCATCCTTATCTCATTGCAGAACCGACAGTACAGTCGATAGTTGATATGCTTTATGCCGTTGAAGAGAGTTGCGAATATGATGAATTCACCGGCATAACTACATTAAATGAATATTACCTGGTCGGATATTCCCAGGGCGGTTGGGCAACCCTTGCACTGCACAAAGCCATGGAGCTTGAGTACAACAATGATTTTGAACTTCATGGAAGTGTATGCGGAGCCGGACCATACAACCTGTATGAACTCCTTCAGGGGATTGCTGATATTCCTGAATATCCGATGCCTTATTATCTGGGGTATATAATAAATGCCTATTCATGGTATCACCAGTTCACCAATCCGGTATCCGATCTGCTGAACGAACCGTATGCCTCGAGAATCAGCACTCTGTATAACGGCACATTGTCAGGCAGTCAGATCAACGCACAGCTTTCAATATTAACGTCTGAATTATTCAGGTCTGATTTCATATCCGGATTTGCAGCTTCTCCATCATATCTGTCAGTCCGGGAAGCTCTTATAAGTAACAGTATATCAGCATGGAACACCTCAATACCCATCTTGTTTGTCCATGGAGAAGGCGACACGCATGTAAGCGTCACAGCCACCCACACGATGTACGATCAGATGCTCAATGCAGGAGCATCACAGGAGCTTTGCAGCAAGATAATATTCCCCTACCTCGATCATGGCGATGCAATAGTGCCTGCAATGATTGAGGGACTCGATTTTATTTTTAACCTTATTGCAGAATAATCACATCAGGTGGGAAGAAAGAAAGAATTGCCGCTGCTCGAGAAGGTCACGATAACCGACATAGGCTCGGAGGGAAATGCACTGGCCAGGGTGAATAACCAGGTTGTTTTTGTACCTATGCTGATCCCCGGCGATGTTGTAGATATCAGGGTAAGAAAAAAAAGGAAAAAGTATCTTGAAGGACAGGTTATCCGGTTTCATGAGTATTCATCAAAGAGGATTAAACCCCTGTGCGGACATTTCGGAGTATGCGGCGGATGCAAATGGCAGCACCTGCCCTATGATCTTCAGCTTCAGTACAAGCAGAAGCAGGTGGAAGATAATCTCAGGCGTATCGGGAAGGTTGAGATACCAGCCGTCAGCCCGATAATCGGATCTTCAGAGGTTTTCAGGTACAGGAACAAGCTTGAATTTACATTTTCTGATAAAAAGTGGCTGACCAGGGAGGAGATAAATTCAGATCATGATTTTGAGAAGGAGGATGCTCTGGGATTCCATATCCCGGGGCTCTTTGATAAAGTACTGGATATCAGGGAATGTCATCTCCAGCCTGAGCCCTCCAATGCAATCCGTGATGCTGTAAGAAGGTTTGCACATAAGAACTCTTTCCGTTTTTTCAACCTGAGGCAGCAATCAGGATTTCTGAGAAACCTCGTCATAAGAAACTCTGGTGACGGCAAATTTATGGTCATTGTGGTATTCTTTCTTGATGAACCTGAAAGAAGGAATGCGCTTCTTGATCACCTGGCCTCAGAGTTCCCTCAGATAGCTTCACTGTTTTATATAATTAACACCAAGAAGAACGATTCGCTGGCCGACCAGGATCCGGTGTTATATAAGGGAGAAGGTTTCCTGACCGAGGATCTTGATGTACTGAAATTCAGGATAGGACCGAAATCCTTCTTCCAGACCAACACAAATCAGGCGCTTAAGCTCTTCAGGGTGGCGCAAGAGATGGCCGGACTGACCGGGAGTGAGACAGTTTATGATCTTTACACCGGCACCGGCACGATAGCAAATTTCATTGCATCCAGGTCAAAGAAAGTAATTGGAATAGAATATATTGAAGAGGCGATAAAGGATGCGAAGGTCAATTCTTCTGTTAATAAAATAACAAATACGGAATTTTTTGCCGGCGACATAAAAGACGTTCTTTCTGAACAGTTCATGGAGGAACACGGGTATCCTGATGTTGTCATGACCGATCCCCCAAGGGCAGGGATGCATGAAGATGTGATCAGGAAAATAATTGATGCGGATCCCCGCAAAATAGTCTATATAAGCTGCAACCCGGCGACGCAGGCGCGTGATGTGCTTCTCCTCTCAGAAAAGTTCAGCGTGACGCGCATCCAGCCGGTGGATATGTTCCCCCAGACACATCACGTCGAAAACATTGTCCTGATGGAGAGGATGCAGGGCAAATGACCTTTCCCTGTTGCAACGCTGGACAAATTAATGTATCTTTATCTTTTGACCTCATCTGAAAAGGCGATGCCGCTTAAGGATCAGCATAATATTGACATAATTTCCCTGATACAGAACCAGGGCATGGACGATCATGTTGCCAGCCTCAGGTATGCCGGGATCATTCAGAAAGCGCTGATGCCTGAAATTGAATCCCTTAAGGGGATGTTTAAGGATTACTTCGTGCTTTTCCTTCCGCGCGACATAGTGAGCGGCGATTTCTATTATGCCTTCAGCAACCGTCAGCATACTTTTGTCGCTGCCGGCGACTGCACGGGACATGGAGTGCCGGGAGCCCTCCTCAGCATACTCGGGATCAGTTTCCTTAATGAAATAGTACAAACGAAGTGCGATCCCAAAGCCAACAGGATACTAAACCTTATGAGGGAGAAAGTGATGAAGGCACTTCATCAGACGGGCCAGGGGGCGGTTACCATGGACAGCATCGATATAGCCCTCTGCATCATTGAATGCCGTACAGGAAGATTCCAGTATTCAGGGGCAAACAGGCCTCTGCTGAGGATGAGAGACGGGGATCTGGCCGAATTCAAGGCCGATAAAATGACCATTGGGCTTGCTCCCCTGACAGAACAGCCGTTTACAAACCAGATCATAGATACTCAACCGGGCGATTCGTTCTACCTTTTCTCCGATGGCTTTGCTGACCAGTTCGGTGAACTTACAGATAAGAAATTCAAGCACAAGCATCTGAAGAGAGTGATCTTATCAATGGCCTGCCTGCCCATGTCACAGCAGAAAAAAATACTAATGAGCACATTCAATGACTGGAAAGGGAAAACCCAGCAGATCGATGACATCCTGGTTTTCGGCTTTCAGGTTTAATGACATGCAATATGATGACCCTTACAGCCTTCAGGATCAGGAACTTCCGTTCAATTGTTGATACCGGGTGGCAATCGATATCACCCGATAACATTACATGCCTTATCGGTCAGAATGAATCGGGAAAGACATCGGTCCTTGAGGCCCTGAAAGTATTCTATACCGGAATAATCACGGAAGATATTCTTCGGAGCGACCTCTCGCTCCCGGAGGTTAGCTGCCGGTTCAGCATTCCGCAGGGATGGCTGCTGAAGGTGACCGATAACCCGGGTACCGAGCTTAAGGAACTTCTTTCAGGACTGACGCACATAGAGCTTACCCGTGCCTGGATAGCTGATCTTTCATCGGTGATAGTTGTCAGCGGAGAGATAAGCGGGTATCTTGATTCGCTTGAGGATGCCTGGAGGATCTACCTTGGCGACGTTACCGTAAAGCTCGGACAGGAGCTCAGCTATATAACTGAGAACGAAAACAGGATTGCGGAACTGACGAACCAGGAGAATGAGATCAGGACAAAGCTCCCGTCGGGTGAAGGACGGATGAGGGGTTTCAAATGGTTCGGAAGGAAACCTGCTGAACCCGATGCTCTGCCTGAAAGTGTTGCAGCCGGGCTTAAGGACCAGTTGTCGGAGATAAAGAAAAAGAAGGAGCAGATATCAGCTGATCTTACAGGCAGGCAGCATGTGAAGAAAGCAGGCGAGACGTGGCAGAAGATGCTTGACAGGTTCATTTCCCTGGATAACCATCTCAACGAACTCTCCGTCAAGCTGGAGGAGCATCACCAGAAGATGACCCTTCTGATGAGGCCGCTGGATGATGAGGATGATGTCGAATGGAAAAACACTCTAACCGACTACCGCAAAACCCGTCATGAAAGGGATGCCAGGAAAGCCGAACTCGACAGGCATATTGCTCTTTCGGGTTACATAATGTCGGGAAGCACAGAGGAAGATGCTGAAAAGAGAGTAGGGGAAATAATTCAATCTTATAAATCACAGTATAACAGCGAAATACTGGGCAGGAAGTACTTTGAGTACTGTCCCGTTATTGAGCTTTTTGAGGATTTCGGGAGCCTTCTTCCGAACCGGATCGATATGGAGGATATTATCTCGGGGAATGAGCAGGTTGAAGGGTACAAGGCTGCCCGTAATTTTCTCTCGATAGCCCAGCTCGATTATTCGTTTTTCCAGCAGCCTTCAAGCCGCATCCTCAAGCAGAAGATCGAAAACCTGAATCATACCCTGACCCGCAATTTCCAGGATTTCTGGCAGCAGTCGATAGGCCGCAACAACAAGATCAATATCCAGTTTGAGCTCGATCATTACAGTGCCGCATACGGCGACAAGGCAGGGAAACCATACCTTGAATTCTGGATCAAAGATGAGGGAGAGAGGCTCTATCCGAAGCAGAGAAGCCGCGGTGTGAGATGGTTCCTCTCATTCTACATGGAGCTTAAGGCAGCTGCCAACATCAACAAGCAGATGATACTGCTTGTTGACGAACCGGGAGTGAGCCTTCATGCCAGGGCTCAGGAGGATGTGCTCAAGGTTTTTGAGGATATCAAGGACAGGATCCAGGTGATCTACACGACACACTCTCCGCATCTTGTCGAGATAAGCAAGCTTCATCGTGTCCTTGCCGTGCAGCGTGACGATCTTGACAGCCTGCGGAGCGCAACGAGGATACTTGATCCGCTTCAGTTGTCGGCAGCCTCTCCCGACACTCTTTCACCCCTTCAGAGCATACTCGGAAATCCTGCTGCGGGTGAAGGATTCTCGGCAAAGAAATTCAACCTCATTGTCAACGATACCGGTTCATTCTATATACTTAACGCCATAATAACACTCACCGGCTTCAGGGGAAAAGTGAGCGTCATTCCTTCAACCAACGTATCGACAATACCGCTGTTATGCAACATACTCATGGGTTGGGGGCTTGATTTTGCGGTGCTGCTGTTTGACAATGAGCAGGAGAATAAAATGCGGGAGATCCTTAAGGATACGGTATTCAAGACTGACACTGCAGGGCGCAGCATGATAATAAATCTTCCGGGAAGTTTCTTTAATGCGGAGGATCTTCTATCTACACTCGACTTCAAGAATTATATATTGAAGAGCCGCGAAGGTATTACGATCGCGAATTCCGAGTTTATTACAGAGAGGGCAATGCCAAGGAATTTCATGTTCTCGAAATTCCTTTCCGATGTAAAGTCGGGTGCGGTCAAAATATCGGATTTTGATGAGGAGACCCTGGAGAATTTCAAGCTGGTGATCGATATGTTCAGGGGGCTGAAATAAGTAAGCAATTATTTTGCACTTAGAGGTTGATTTTCTATTTTTGTCGCGCTCTGAGATAAGACCCTCCTTCGCCAAGGCTTCGGAGGGCAGAGGGAGAGATGGGTGAGTGGCTTAAACCAGCAGTTTGCTAAACTGCCGTACGGGAAACTGTACCGGGGGTTCGAATCCCCCTCTCTCCGCCTTCGCCCTCCGAAGCTTCAGCGAAGGAGGGCTTTCTCTTTTATAGATAATTACAAAACTGAAGCTTCTCCGGGCTACGGCGGACACTGTCCGCAAAGAACGTTGTCAAAAGCTTGCTTTTAAAAGGAGATGAGGGAAAATAAATGACACCCGACAGGGTTTATTTTGGCTTTGCAGGTTCTCCCTCCGGGATCACGAGCGAAGCGAGTAATCCCCTGAGACCATACGTACTCAATCCGGCTACTCACTTCCTTAATCACATGTACCCACCCCCCAGCCTGCTGAAGCAAGGAGGGGGTGTGATGCATTGATATATAGACAAATGAAGGTTGCATTCTGGCTTTGCTTGTTTCCCCCTCTCACCACACCCCTGGCACCAGCCTATACTTTACCTTCTCAGAATATTCCTTATACCCTGGCAGCTCACTCTGCAATGTTTTGTCTTCGAGGGAAGTACGGTATATAAGTACTGCTATGATGAAGCCAGCTGGAATATATGCCCAGGATGAATCCAGAAGTAATGGAATAAATGGATAAGTTATCAGCGATCCGGCATAGCCAGGATGACGTATCCACCGGTAAGGGCCTCCTGTTACTACATGATGTCCGCGATCGGTCTGTATCCTCACCATACCTGAGAAAAAGCGGTTCTCGATAAGAGCATAGGATGCGAATACATATCCTGCGAAGATCATTATTACAGATATTATTTTCAGGTTAATGCTGAATGAAGACGACCAGCCGAGGAGTTCATCGAATCCTGCTATCAGTGGCATGACCCCGCCTCCCAGGCCGACAAGGGGAGAAAGGATCCTGTCAAAATCCTTGGCATCCTCATGTCGCAGGAATTTCGCCCGTTCAGTAAGAAGATCAGGGTTCTTTCGGGCTACAAGCAGCCGGCTTGCTGCAAATCCGATTATGTTGAACCCGGCAAATACCCATGCCTCCCACCAGTTCCAGCGCCGGGAGATGAAAAGAGGCAGCATAGGGATTATAATTATAAATACGAGCATGAGGGCTATTGAACCCGGCCGGATACTCTTTTTGTCATTCATTTTTCAAGTGTTTATCATCTGATAGTAATCCATTTATTCCCTGAAAAAGGTCGTTCATCAAAATCAGGACAAAATAAACATAAAAAATGCGTTTTTTTTCTTAATTTTCCTGATTATGATATTATTAACCGCTATTATGAACAGGTTCAAACCGAACATAAAGATTATGTTGTTGTCAGCACTGGCATATTTCCTGATATTACCGGGGAATGCTTTTGCCGCCGATCCTCCAAAAATTATATGGGTAACTCCGTCGAAAGAATATAACATTCTCAAGACGGCAAAAACGAACATCAGGGCCACTGTCAGATCAGCAACAGGAATCAGTTCAGTGATCCTTTTCATCAACGATGTTCCCTATGGCGAACCTGAGATGAACCCTTCGGAAACAGAAGCCGGCACATTCACCCTGAGCAAAACCGTGAACCTCGTCCCGGGAGATAACAGCATCTATTTCGTCGCGACCAACAGCGACGGCACAACAACATCGGAAAAGAGGTACTTCACCGTTTCAATAATTTTCAAAGCCAATGATTCCACCGTCCTTTATGCTGCAAACGGACCCCTGATACTTTGGACCGATCCGCTGAAGATCAGGTCAACCACAAGTTCGACAAAGGTAAAAATAGAGGCAAAGATCAGATCCAATGCCGGTCTCAGCTCAGTTGTCCTGTACCTCAATGATATCCTCTACGGTGAGCCTGAGATGATCCCTTCATCTTATGAGCCTGAGACTTTCATTGTAAGCAAAACAATAAATTTTGAAGCAGGTGAGAACAACATACATATCGTTGCATCAACCAGTGATGGAACGACAACTTCTGAAAAAAGGTATTTTACGGTAGAAACAATTGACAGGACAGCGACTGCAACCATGCTGACAATGACAGGGGCACCTGTAATCAGCTGGGCTTCGCCGTCAGAACAGAATTCGATTGTCAGGACGACAAAAACCAATATCAACGCAAAGGTAAGATCAGCTTCCGGAATAAGCTCAGTAGTCCTTTACCTGAATGATGTACTTTATGGCGAACCCGACATGAATCCTTCGGAGACCGAAGTAGCCACATTCGATATAAGCAAGACAATGAATTTTGAGCCGGGAGAGAACAACATCTACCTGGTTGCCTCAAACAGCCTTGGAACGACCACCTCGGAAAAGAGATATTTTACAGTTGAGGCATCACTTGAGGAATATAAAGCTGCACTGACCGAACTATACCCGCTGGCGACAATCACATGGACAGTGCCGTCAGTGAAAAGCACCACCCTCAGGAGCCCGTCGGCAAATGTCAGCGCTGTTATAAAATCGACCTCCGGGGTCACTTCGGTGGTTATTTATCTCAACGGGGCTGTTCTCAATGAAGCAGAAACAAAACCTGTTGCTGATCAGGCGGGAAGCTACCTGATTGAACAGCCGGTAAGTTTTAAACAGGTAGAAAATAATATATATTTTGAAGTAAAGAACTCAGGCGGCGTTATCAGGTCAGAAACCAGGAGTTTTATATGTCCCCCCTCAAGCCTTGTTGCGAGCCAGACCACAGTTCAGACAACACCAAAAACTACAAGCACGGTGCCTGCAAATGTGCCTTCCACAGTTCAGGAGAAGCCTGCTCCGGTTCAGACTGCCGCAGCAGCGGTTCCGCCTGTCATCACGTGGACAAGCCCTTCAGGTTCGCATACCCAGCTTGATGCATTCAATGCTTCCGTCAAAGCAAGCATTAAATCAGCGGAAGGACTGACATCGGTACTGTTATACCTGAATGGCATTTCAAAAGGAGAGGCAGACGTAAGGGTTTCGCCTGATGATCCTTCAACTTTTCTTGTCCAGAAGAACATGAACTTTGGTCCGGGTGAGAATCAGATTTACCTTGTAGCTGCCAACAGCCAGGGGGCTGCAAAATCCGACATCCGGTATTTTACCAATCCTTCTGCCGTGGTTCCTGTTATTACATGGTCAAATCCCTCTTCACCGAACACACAGGTGAACATGGAGGCTTTTGATATAACCGCATGTATAAACTCCCCGACAGAGCTTAGTTCGGTGAAGCTGCTTGTCAATGGAAGTATTCTCAGCGAGGGCAATGCATTCCAGTCTTCTGCACCAGGCGATTGCAATTTTACGTGGCAGGGCACTGTTGTGCTGAAGCAGGGCGACAACAGCATCTTTCTGATCGCTACAAACGTTGCCGGAAGCACTACCTCGGAGAAACGCACGATAAAACTCACAACAGAAGTGACAGAAAAGCGACTGGCGCTGGTCTTCGGCAACTCGAACTATGAAGGAAAGACTCCCCTGAGAAACCCTGTGAATGATGCCAACCTGATGGAGGGCACGCTGAAAGAACTGGGGTTTGAGGTCATTAAAACACTTGATGCCGGAAAGGATCAGATGACAAATGCGATCAGGGAATTCAACGAAAAATTACCTGATTACAATGTTGCGCTTTTCTACTACGCAGGTCACGGGAACCAGGTTGAAGGTAAAAACTATCTCATACCTGTGGATGCCAAACTCGAAAAGCCGGGAGACTGCAAATATGAGGCAATTGATGTGAATTTTATAGTGGAAGAATTTGAAAGATATCCCGACAACACCAACATTGTCATTCTTGATGCATGCAGGGATAACCCTTATGCCAGCTGGACACGGGGAAGCAATATGGGATTCACATCGCTTAATTTTACCAGCGGAACTGTTGTTGCTTATGCCACATCGATAGGGGCAACGGCGGCTGACGGGAAAAGTGCTAACGGGTTATACACACAGGAACTTGTGAAGCAGATGATGATACCGCAGTCAATAAATGATGTATTCATGAACACCAGGATGCAGGTGAAGAAGCTCAGCAATAACATCCAGGTTCCGACTGAAGACAACAGGCTGGTGGGGCATTTTTATTTCAGGAAATAATTCAAGATTCAAGATTCAAGATTCCAAACTCAAGATATGAAAAAAGTCAAGCTGGATGTTTGTTTACTACTGATCGGTTTCCTGTTTCTGAATATCAGTACTTCGCTGGCGCAGCAGAGCTATCTTGCCTATAATGCCGGCGCTAAAACAGGACTGTTCATTGACGGTTTTGACAATAACTCAAACCAGTGGATAACAGATAACAACTGGGTGAAAGGAATGGTTGAAGCAGGATATTACACAATCACATGCAAGAACTATGGAGGATCAACGGGGCTCTCTTTCAAAGGTGTACCGTTAACAGCAGGCACGGATTATGAAATTGAAACCGCGATTAAAGTAAATAGCGGAACAGGCGCCCTGGTTTTCGGTATGACAGATAAATATGATCATTACCGTGTTGAAATATCTGATAATAATACCCTTGAGGTCATAAAAGATTCGCCTTCAAAAGGGAAAAAACCGGAAAAACTGTTTAAAGGGCCGGGCATATTCCAGATAAGGCCTGATTTCTTCAATAAGCTGACAGTCAGATATGTGGGTGGCACATTCTATGTTTTTGCAAATGAAGTGCTGGTAAGCCAGTTCAGCAATATTAAACCTGAAGGTAACGGCATAGGATTTAATGTAGGGCTCAACTCGGAAATCTCCGTTGATTATATGAATGTTTCCTATCTGAGCGCTTTAGCATCACCTGCCCTTGCCACCAGGGAAGTTTCAAAACCAAACAACGTAATACCTGATATGCCTGCTGTTGCTTCCGGAGCAGGACCCGCAGTAACCTGGATAAGCCCATCGAGGCCGAATACTACCCTTGAATCATTCTCAGCCAGGGTGAGGGCCGCGGTCAGGTCAGCATCAGGACTGAAATCAGTATTATTTTATGTTAATGGTGTCTCAAAGGGTGAAGGCGATATCCTTCCTTCTGCCGAGAATGATCAGACATTCGTGGTGGAAAAGACTATAAACTTTGGTCCGGGAGAGAACAACGTTTATATTGTTGCATCAAACAATGATGGTGCGATAAAATCAGAGCTGAGGTATTTCACGAATCCTTCGGCCGTAGTGCCTGTTGTCTCATGGGCTAATCCTGAAAACGAAAGCACCATAGTCAATAAGGAGAACCTGCCGATAAGCGCATGCATCAAATCACCCACAGAGCTGAAATCTGTGAAGCTTCTGGTTAACGGGAATATACAGTCGGAAGACAATGTATTTCAGGTATCCAACATGGGCGACTGCAACTATAACTGGCAGAGTTCGCTTGTGCTTAAGGAGGGAGACAATAACATTTATATTATTGCAACAAATGTCGCCGGCAGCACAACTTCGGAAAAGAGGCTGATCAAGCTTCAGCCTTCACTGGGAGAAAGACGACTTGCCCTTGTATTTGGCAATGCACAGTATCAGAACAGCTCTCCGCTCAAGAATCCGGTGAATGATGCGAACCTGATGGAAGGTACACTGAAGGAGCTTGACTTTGATGTGATAAAGCATCTTAATGCCAGCAAGGAGGAGATGATGGCTGCGATTAAGGAGTTCAACGAAAAGCTTCCCTACTATAATGTAGCCCTCTTTTATTACGCCGGTCACGGAAACCAGGTGGAGGGACAGAATTACCTGATACCCGTT
>Ga0105099_10001022_pt1 | contig 18117 bp, 35 predicted proteins | sample PPLLak3cmMay2015_2_FD_79138 | JGI IMG/M metagenome (GOLD analysis project Ga0105099, IMG submission 79138) | Freshwater sediment microbial communities from Prairie Pothole Lake near Jamestown, North Dakota, USA - PPLs Lake P8 Core (1) Depth... | ecosystem: Environmental > Aquatic > Freshwater >... | reverse complement strand
GCCAACAACGCCTTCAAGGAACTGCTCGACCTGTATCCGCAGAACACCATCAAGTTTCCGTTCCACAACACGCGCGACGATGACGCTCTGGACGCCACCGACCTCATCATCGAGATATGGGCCACTCGGTCGACGGCTGGCGCGGCCGTCCTGCGAGCGTGGACGCTTGTGCTCATCCCGACCGACGAGTGGAGCATTGAACTGGACGACCCCATCTCCAGCGAGGACACGGGCAACAGCGCTCTGCGGGGCGACTGTGCGCTGGATTGCGACGGCGGGCTGATTGACGAGCGTGTGCTCAAGTACATCAACGTCGGCGGCTCGCTCATTCCCGCCGAAGGGTGGGTCGTGCATGGCTATCCACTCAGGCTTGACCCGAACAAGGACACCTACATCTACGGACTGATGGCTCACTTCCCGCTGGCCCAAGACTGGAACGTTGCTCCGCTCTGCGCTTCCACCGGCATGATGGCGAAGGTCAGCCTGTACCTGCGCAACATCTACTACGAGCTCCGGGGCGCTGGCTAATGGCCATCAGCAACATCGTCATCAGCGAGAACCCTGTCTCAACTTGGGAGCAGTTTCATCTCCTGCTGCCGCGTACGCGCTTCGCAGAAGAAGAAACGACCAAGCGGGATATGGGCGGGGACTACCAAGCGTCATTCAACATGGTCCCCGAGAGCCGAGACGAGGCGCTGACCTTTCTCAACAGCGGGCTTGGCCGGGATGTGAAGTTCGTGTCAGATGATGGCATTGCCACGTGGCGTGGCTACGTCAACACCATCAGACTATCAACTGGCACGGCGACCATCGAGAACAGCCTCAACGACATGGCGAACAAGGTGTGGGTGCGCTACACGCCTGTCGGCGGCGGCACAGTCACGCGCTCGACTGTCTATCAGAGCGTGGTCAGTCAGGCGCGCTACGGCATCAAAGAGGAAATCATATCGGGCGGCGAGATTAGCCTTGCGGTGGCGAACCAGATAGCGCAGAACTACCTCGCCCTGAACTTCTGGCCTCGCCCCACGCTCAAGGAAATCAATCTGTCGGGCAGCCTGCTGGAGACGCCTCGCCTTGAAATCTCTTGCCATGGCTACTGCCGCACGCTGGAGTGGCGGACCTACAATCAGACGGCTACCACGGCGCAGTCCACTGCCTCAGTCATTGTGGCGGCGGTCATCACGGCGGTCGGGCAGTTCGTCAAGTCGTCGCGCATTCAGGTGAACGGGACGGTGCTCACGCAGGAGTTGGATAGCGACCGCAGGGCCGCTGACCTGTTGGGAGGCATTGCTGACGTGGGCGACAGTCAGGGCTATGTGTTCTTGTACGGGATTGAAGGCGACCGGGAGTTCTACTACCGCCAAGCCGCGCCGCCGGTGAAGATACTATGACCGTTGCATTCGACGCCTACTCAGAGAACGGAGGCGGCGACTGCGCGACCGGGCTGTCGACTTTCAATCACACCTGTGCGGGACAGAACCGCCTGTTGCTTGTCGGGGCTTCGCAGTACGACAACATCGACCTCGCCAATCCGCCTGCGTATGCTGGCGTCAACATGAACCTGCTTGACCCTCCCGGCAAACTTGTGCAGGGGGGGTCAGACCTCGCCGTATGGTACCTCATCGGGCCTGCTCTCGGCGTCAATGCCATCACCTACACCAACGAGGCCTACCGTTGTGTGGCCGCAATGTCATTCAACGGCGTCGACCAAGCCAGTCCGTTCAACACGCCCAACTCGTCTCAGGTCGCCGGCACGACCACTGCGAACAACTGCAACAATGCCGTCGATGTTGAGACAGCCATCGATGAACTGATTGCCATATTCCACTCCTACGAAGCCGCAGGCACATCGGGCGGGTGCGGTGGCTCTGTCTGCTCGCTTACGGGGACGCCGGTCTTTACCGACCGCGGCCAACATTGCTGCTGCACGGGCATGAGCGGCATCGGAGCGCAGACGACGCCGGGTGACATCTCCGGGCTTGTCAACATCGGTGTCACGAAGCCGTCGATTGGTGGACGCGACGTCATCGGCATCTACGTCTCCCTGCGTCCGTTCCTTCCAACCCGCGGGCGGCGCGTGGCATACTACTTCAACATTTGGGACCCCAAGCCACGCGTGCGGGACATCCTCGGGCGCACGGTCCCGGCTGACAAGATTGTGGCCGACGCTTGGATTGAGTTGGAGGGATTGAAACTGCCAGAGAGCGAGGTCTACTCATCCTTCGTGCAGGACCCGTCGAAGGCGCGCATCGTGGAAGTGAATGACCGAGCAGGCAACGCCAGCCTCAAGGCGAGCAAGAGCCAGTTCGCTGACGTGCTCATTAAGCGGGCCTCGGGAGCGCGGGGATGATACCGAAGCGATTGTGCTTCTATATCTTCGAAGGGACCGACCCTTCCACCGCCGACATCGAAGCGTGGAGCGACTATTACACTTCGGCGGGGGACAGGACTGGCACGACCGGCGGCAGACACAACTCGTCAGCAGCCACCATCAACAACAGCCGGGTCGTGAAGAACATCGGCCCCATCGTCGGCAAGTTCGACCCCGAATGGAATGCTTGGCTGGCAGGAGAAAACGGATGAGCAAGCATCGTGCTGTATTCATCGGCCAACAGGGACCGACCCGATTGCTCGGCATCATCAGCGGCAACCTCATCGCGCGGCAGACAGGGATGATTGTCGGCAAGCCGTTCTACTACACCAATAAGGACGGCATGATTCGGACGGCCATCGACTTCGAGTTTCCCGGTCGCGTGGTGAAGGGCGAGCGGTTTGCCGAGTGGGTGGCGGAGGGCATGTCGGAGGACAGGGAAGGCCGCTACGTCGTGTTCGTGCACAATCTGGCCGACAATCACCCCATCACTCCTTCTACCAGCACCGATGTGGCCATTGAGATACTTGCGCCGCATCTGGAGGCCATCCTGCCGGATGACGTTCTCATTGCTGACGACTTCAAGGGCTTGCCGGTCGAGGAGCCATGACCAGAGCCTTCGTGATTGGAGCAGGCAAGAGCCTGCGCAAGGTGGACTTCGACCTCTTGAAGCCGGAGGTCACGCTTGCCATGAACCGCATCGACCTGCTTTATGAGCCGTTCGATGATGGTGACTTCCATTGGCCCGGGACGGACTGGCGGCCGACGCATTACCTATTCACCGAGAACATGGCGACGGCGCGCCGCTGGGGAGCAATTCCCGAAGGCCACTTCTGTGACTACGTCGTACTCAAGCACATGGACGGCGGCGAGGACTGCTACATCCGGTGGGAGTTCCGCAACGAGATAGACAACTGGTGCAAGCAGCATGGCAGGGAATCGCGTGCGGGCAAGTGGGACTTCCCAAACGTGACGTGGCTCGACATCGAAGGCTGTCCCCATCAGGACATGAACATCGCTCACCCCGACAAGCCGCGCCGCTGGCATCTGCCGACCATCTGCAAGTTCGGCGGGACAGGGCTGGCCGCAATCCAGACCGCCTTTGCGAAGGGCTACGACCCAATCTACCTCGTGGGCTTTGACCTAGACTACAGGTATGCGCCGGACGATTATCCGAAGGACCCTAATCACTTCCACCCGCTGTATTGGACCTATGACTCGCACCCGCCTGACGAACGTGATGCTACACTGATATGGGCACACAAGATTGCCCGCCGCGAGATTGAAGGCATGGGCAGGCGTGTCTATAATGCGGGCATAGGTGGGCGGCTCGAGGTCTACGAAAGAGTGGACCTCACCAGTCTGTTCGGAGGTTGAGATGACTTGGCCTGTGCTAGAGCAATCGGTGAAGGTGCTCGACCACTCGGTCTATCAGAAGGACCCGGACTATGCCGCGCTCAAGGAGGCAGAGCCTGCCATTGCCGTCATCATTCACCGGCTCGCCAACGTCTACCTTACCCTCGACGCTGACTTCTATGCCAACTTCAACACCGCCGAAGTTGCTGGCTTCGACAATGCCGTGTACGTCAACGTCAATCCTTCGCTGAGCGTTCAGAAGCACATGGACGCTTGGAAAGGCATGCTAGGTGCGCGTCGACCGCGGGCGCTTATCTACGATTGTGAAACTCATGCCGGTCTAAAGCCCGCCATCATCACTCCCATTGTTAGGGGATGCTATGACACCGGAGCAGAGGAATGGCCGGACGCGGCGCATGCTTACTACACTGCGGATTGGTGGTGGACGCCGAACATCGTCCATGGATGGGAGGGCGCCTACTACTTCGGCATCGCTCACTATCCGTCCCTCGTTCAGGAGACGGATGGGACGTGGCGTGTGGCGCAACGCTACAGCGAGGTCGACCCGCGTCTGCCAATCAGCAACACCTTCACGCCGAAGCTGCCGCCGAGCGTTCCGCCAGATAGGGTCATCTGGTGGCAGGTGAGTTCATCGGGCCGCTTCACTGGCATCTGGCCGGATGCGCCATCGGACTTTGGCTATCTCAAGAAGTGGTGGTACGACAAGGTCTGGACCGAGCCGACCGGCGGAAACTGTGACCCGGAGATTGAGAACGCGCTGAGAGCCGAGGCGAATACTCTACGGCTGACCTCGAAGCAACTCGCTGACCAAGCTGCCGCTCTGACTGAGCAGGCGGACGAGATTGACCGACTGCTAGGATAGGGTGAAATATGGATGAGCTTCTTGGCAAGACCCTGCTCGAAGGCGGCGCGCTGGTTGTGCTGGTAGTGTTTGTCATCTTCTGGATGCGCGAGTTGCGCGCCGACCGGAAAGAGGAACGCGAGGAGCGCAGCATTCTGCTCAAGGCGATGTCGGATGTGCAGATTGCCGACAAGGCCAAGGCGCAGCAGAACATGGAGATTGGTATGACATCTGTTCGGGAAATCAACGGCAGCATCCGAGACCTCATCGCAGTCAACATCGAGCTAAGCAAGGCGCTGGCCGTTCATGACATGGCTACCCGCTCGCAATACGAGATACAGGCCAACGACATGCGACAGGTGCTGGCCAAGCTGCAAGCAATCGAGGCGCAGCTACATCAACAGTGATACGCGCCGCGCGCGCACTGCTTCTTCTGGTCGCCTTACGGGCGACGGTTGTCCTCTCTCCAACGCCAGCGCATATGAGCGGCGAGTGCCCGCCGCAGTATGACGAATGGGATGCTCCTGCGTGTGACGATGGGCATCCCATTGACGGCTATTGGTGGCAGGGCAGGGAGTGGATACCCGGCCTGATACGCAATTCGACATGGTTCATGGCGACGCCGCTTGTGTTTCGAGGCAAGGCGGTCTGGTATGGGCAGGGCGTCATGGCGGCCACAGCAGAAGCGCGCGGCTTGAGTTTAGAGGGCTATGTGGACGGGGTGAGTGGGACATCGTGCGCCGACGTTGGCCTGACCTACTGGATAGGGCGAGATATGCCTTGGGGTGTGAGGTCATGGGAAGGGCCATATTTGGTAGTCGATTGCGCTCGGCGCGGGGACTTGTACGGCGTGGTCGTTGGCAGAGAGGAAGCGGTAGAGGTTTCGTGGCGGCAGAAAGAAGCGTGGGGGATGAACTCTCCCGAGTGGGTGACTGTGAGCAAGATACCGCCTGCCGCTGCGGAAGCCCTTGGCGTCATTGTCGACTGGCCAGACTACTTCCGTCAGCGTGCGGAGTTCTACCCGCATGCGCTTGAGGTGCAGATAGAGCAGCGGCCTTTGTATCGCCCGCCGAGATTGTGGCGCGTCGACGGGGAATGGTATATCGGCACCCTGACAGGCTTGCGCTTGATTGAGGAGAGACCGTTGCGGCAGCGCCAAATCGAGGCTATACTCAACTGAGGAAGGTTCAACCAAAGCCCAAGGAGGCAAACGCATGGACACCATTCCGACGTACGTGATTGCAGGCATCCCGCTGTCCGTTCTCGTCTTCGCCATCGTGGAGGAAATCAAGGCGTACGGCCTGACCGGCAAGATTCTGCGCTTCGTGTCTTTGCTGGTCGGCATCATCGTTTCCGTGTTCTATCAGCTTGGCTTCCTCGGCGTCCCCTCCGCCTTGGAGGGATGGGTGACCGTTGTGGTGGTTGGCCTGTTCTACGGCCTCACGGCATCCGGCGCTTACGACTTCATGGACGCACGCACGACCGTTCGGTAGCTCATCTTCTCCTCCCTTCGGATGGAGCGGCGCGCGTCATCGGTAACGCGCGCCGCTCCGATTGTGCTGTTGACCTGCGTTTATGGAGTTCCGTACAAGGTCACGAATAGCGTGGAGTAGTCGTCGTCCGTTTGAATGCTGTACTTGTAGTTCCGGTACGCGTGGTCACCCAAGTCGAATGCCGAAAGCGAATCGGCCAAAGCATCCAACAGGTCAAGCGGATAGCCCATTTGCATTGCGAGGATGGCCAGGTCTTCGCCAAAGCCTTGCGTATCTCCATCCACGTCTACGAAGCCACCAAGTGATGATGTTCTGCCATTGGTGACAGCGAAGCAGAAATTGTAGGCACCGGCATAGTTCGCATACCACGCGCCGTCAGTCTGCGAGCCAGCCGCGCAGTACTTCTTTCCGTCGAACACCAAGCCAAGCGCCTTTGCCTTACCGGCGAACACGTCCATGTCATCTTGGACTGGCCGCGGCGTCGGCAGGATGGGCTTGGCCGTGGGTGCCACGACGCGGGTCACTTCGACAACGACCTGCTGGGCAGGTGGTGCGGTGTAGGTGGAACCGGGCGAGCATGCAACCAAGACCAGAACCAGAAGAGCGAGTAGCAACACTGATGTTTTCATGTTCATCCTCCTGTCGGATGTGAGCGGTCCCGGTACGGGACACAACGGAAACAATGCTTGCGCTTGCCGGAGTTCGAAACGAAGGGTGAGCGGCATTCGACGCACATACGGACGGTGTGCCACTGCACCTGCGCCGGTAGCTTGTCCGGCAATCCAAGCTTCCTGCGCGTCTCAGGGACGGTTGGCTCTCGACCACGATGCAGTCTCCAGACTGTTCCCTTGGAAACGCCCAGCAGGGAGGCTATCTGGTCGTAGGTACATCCTGCATCCCTTTCGGCCTGTATGCGCCGCAGGAGCCCGTTCAGACCCTGAACAGCGCAGTCTAGGTCGCCTTGTCCACTATCACTACAGTCCATCCGCGGACCTCCTTCACCCATAGCTCCCGCTGTACGCACGGCGGCGCTGGTAGGCGTGCCAAGGCGTCAATCGCCTCACGCCTGCCTTTCGGCCCTTCGCTGGCGCTTTTGACCTGAACGACCTTGATGGTTTGCGGCCCGATGGCGATGATGTCTGCCACGCCGTGGCTGCCGCGCGAAGCGGTACAGATGAAACCCTGCATGGTCAGATGTTGAATTGCCTGCCGCTCGCGGCTGTAGCCGCGCTGGTAGGGCGTAGTCATTGGCACGCTCCTGACATGATTAGCAGGAGAGCGCCGACCGTCACGGCAAAGAACAGAGCAGCCATGATGTAGGTCATCATGCGCTCCTCTTTCAATTCGCTCTTGAGCCGGATGGTGCGCCAGTCCTCATCCCAAGGGATGCTGCGCGGCTTGTGTTGCTTCTCGTCGTTGAGCATGCGGGTTGCCCACTGCTCGAATTGCTTCTCGTCCATCGTGAAGTCTCCTGTTGTCATTTGCGCTCTGCTGGCGGTTTCCACCTTCCCCCCTTGAATATCTCCCGCACGCCGCGCCGTGATGCCTGCGGAGGCGGAACGGCAATCGCTGGCTTCGCCTTCTTCATTTCCTGCTCCATCATCCAGCGTTGCAGTTCCATCTCGGCCGTGATGCGTAGGTGCTCCGCGATGATGAACAACTGCCACGGGGACACCCAGTCGGCGCGAGCAAGGCCGAAGGCAGCGCTGTCGGGACCGCCGAAGTAGATGGCTAGCGATGGAACTCTTTCGGTCGCATCGTCGAGGGTGTCCGGCAACGGCTGTGGCTCGGTGGCCGGTGTGTCATCAACAGGCTCGGTCTGCTCCGGGCTGAACTCCTCATCGGCTGGCGGCTCAGTCTCTGAACCATGCTTCGGTGCTTCTGGCTTATCGGTCACTTCACTTCCTCCTGTGGTTTGATGTCCGGCAGGGAGGCGAGGGCGGCTACCGCAATCGCCTTCATGTCCTCGACTGTGTTGCTGGCGTGAGTGAGGCGGTCCACGCTGAACCGCCCTTCGCCCTTGGCAATCTCCCGTAGCGCATCCCGCAGGGCGGCGTTGTCCTTGCGGAAGCGGTTGTTGTCCTCCCGCAATTCGGGGCAGGCTACGGCCCCACGGTCGAGGTCCGCCTCCCATTGGTCGGCGTGGGCGTAACCATCGTCCAGCAACAGGTCCGCACCAACAGACGTGTCGGTTCCGTCCTCAATATGCCCCGATGCGATAACGTGTCCTCGAAGTGGCTCAAGCGCCTGCAACAGCGCCCGCAGGCTGTCCGGGTTCATGGCGCTCATATATCTCCGGGGTCGCCGGGATGTTTCGCCACCCACTCATGGTACTCGTAGTGCGCCAGCCTCTCCCGCAGGGCGGCGTTGTCGTCCTGTGCCGTCAACAAGTCGTCCTCCACGCTCATGCTGTGAGACGCTTCGGCCTTGGCCCTTGCGATGTCCGCCTCCCCTTCGGCGGCGGCGGCAAGCCATTCGTCCGCTCGTTCCTGCCAGTCGTCCCTTTGACCCGAACCTTCAATGATAATGCGTGCCCCCCTCAGCCGCTTGCGGAGGGCGGCGTTGTCGTTCTCAAGCGTGACTGCCTTCGCCACCATAGCGTAGATGCGGCTGTTCTCGGGGTGGTTCGTCCGTCGCAACTCACTCAGCCTATTCGCCAATCCCCTCAGTTCATCGCTCAGTTTCATGGCGTCCCATCCTTCTTGAGCCAGAACGGATACCACTCAGGGCATCCTTCGACGGCGCATTTCCAACCCATCCAGTCGTACTCCTCGACCCAATAGCAGTCATGCAGGCCGAGTGCGTGCAGGAAGCCGAGCCAGAGGCGTCTCATGGCGTCACCTCCGGCTGGGAGGCGAGGGCGGCGGCTCCGATGATGCAGGCGTTCCGAGCATACCGGCTATCCGGTTCTGACCCGCACTCCCGCAACATGGCATCTATCGCCTCCCGCAGGGCGGCGATAGTCTCGTCGGCCGTCCCAAGGCTCTCCCGCAGGCCCTCTGTCTCCGCCTCTAGCCGCCCCCGCAGGGCGTCGTATTGCCGCTCCCATTCATCGGCCATTCCCTTTGCCTCGGCCAGACGCCGCCCGAGCGAGCGCCACTCGTCGTACTGCAACCGCCATTGGTCGGCAAACTCATCTAGGCGCTCCGCAATGTCCGCCCTGCGTTCGTTTCGGACATACTTAGCGTATTCCCGCAGGCTGTTATGGTTCATGGCGTCACATCCGTTGGTCATATCTTGCCCCCTGCCTCCGTCGCTTTGCGCCGCGGGATGTCGCCAGCACCCGAGGCGATGCGCCTGCGGATGATGAACAGGTGGCGATGGTTCACCGGCCGCACATCCAGAATGGGCACATGGTTGTCATGGGTCTCCAGCGCCCAGATTTCGAGACTGCCATTGTCCATAAACTTGATGCGCCAGCCGGGGCGCTCGATGCTCTCGCTCATAACTCGTCTCTCACGAAGAGGACAGCGCCCGCGATGCCAAGCACGGCGGACGCCCAGTAGACCGGGCCGACATCGCCGTGGCTGGTGAGATAGAGTTCTGCGCAGAGGGTCTGACAGGCGATGAGCACAACCAGACCGAGACGTTGCCTTCGGTTCATGTGGTCCTCCCCTCGGAAGTGGTAGGTGCGGTTATCATAGCGCAAGCGGTATAGTTTGTCAAGGCGAACCTTCCCCATGCAAGGCCGTCCCTCTTGCAAGCACTTGCCAAGCCCGGAATCCCGGCCTCGCGCGAGGCCCGCCGTCTGCACCTGTCCCCGGTCGCCGCTTGCGCCGAGGGTGGCAACCGTGGTATGCTGGCAGTGGGACGGGCGGGGGTTGCCCGATGAAGGCTGTCGTTATCGGCGTAGCGGGTCAGGACGGCTCGTACCTCGCCGAGTTCTTGCTTCGCAAGGGATACGAAGTTCTGGGTCTCACCCGTTTCCATTCTGCCGAGTTCGGAACCAATCTGCGTGTCGCCTATGACTTGGGCCTGCGGGTGATGAACGTTGACATCACGGACTCGCAGACCTTGGTGGAGGCCCTTGCCCGCTTCCAGCCCGATGAGGTCTACAACCTTGCCGCCTTGTCCTATGTCGGGGCGTCGTGGGACTCTCCGGGCAACGTGATGGACGTGAACGCCAAGGCCGTCGCCAACCTCATTCAGGCGTGCCGGGTCGCGAAGGACGGCATCCGCCTGTACCAAGCCTCGTCCAGCGAGATGTTCGGCAACACTCTGGCCCCCGAAGGGAGAAAGACCGACGGCAGGCCATCCGTGATGCTGATGGCCGACGACCTGATGAAGCCCCGCTCGCCTTACGGGGTTTCCAAGATGGCCGCTCACCACCTGTGCCGGGTGGCGCGGGAGAGTCACGGGCAGTACGTCGTCGGCGGCGTCTGTTTCAACCACGAGAGCGAGCGTCGCGGCGTGCAGTTTGTCACCCGCAAGATTGCCGTGGGGCTGGCGGCGGTCAAGAAGGGGCTGGTGCAGGGCATCCCGCTCGGAACGCTTGACGCCCATCGGGACTGGGGCTATGCCCCGGAGTACGTCGCTGGCATGTGGCGGATGCTCCAACAGCCGGAACCCAACGACTTCATCCTCGCCACGGGGAAGGCGTACAGCGTCCGGGACTTCCTGAACACCTGCGCCTCGTTTATGGACCTGCCGAAGTCCGGCGAGGACTATGCGATTTCCAATCAGGCGTACCTGCGCCCGGCCGAGGTCTGGACTCTGGTGGGCGACACCGTGCCCGCCGAACTTGCCTTGGGCTGGAAGGCAGAAGTCGAGTTCGAGGAGTTGGTCGGACGCATGGCGGCGCACGAGTTGATGGCGCAGGGCTTCGAGCCGCCCGCCATGTTCCCGCCAGTGGAGTCGCTGAAGTCATGGACGGACTGAAGGGGCCGGAGATGCTGACGGTTCGCGTCGAGGTGTTCTTGGGGAACGTCTGCCGGGCTTGCGACATGGACCTGACCTCCTACCGCACGCTGAAGTCGGGCCAGCGGCAGGCGTGCGTCAAGCCCCACTCCTACAAGATGCCCGTCACCATCGAGGCGAGCACGCTGGACGCGCTGTGCGAGGCCATCATCCGGTTTGCCGGACAGATTGCAGGGGTGTACCGATGAAGCCGAGCGCGCCGCACGTTTTCATTCTGGCGCAGGGCAAGGGAACCCGCTGGTCGATGGAGGACAAACTGCGGGTGAACCACAGGGAGTTGCCGGACTACAAGCAACTGCTTCCGGTCGGCGGAGAGACCCTTGTGCGCCGCACCCTGCGCCTGCTCCGGGAAGAGGGCTTCACCGGGGACATCACGCTTGTCTGCATCCCAGAACTGGCGGGGGAAGTCAAGGGTTACGGCGAGAGCCTGACCCTGCCAGACCCCGGCGACGACATCTTGCAGGCCATTGTTCAACTCCTGCCCCTAGAGCAAAGGGGCGTGATGCTTCTGGGGGATGTCCTGTTCTCCCGCCTCGCCCTGCGGAGGCTGGCGAAGGGTATGGACCTGACGGCCAGCGGGGTTCTGGCGCGGTGCGAGCCATCCCGCATCACGGTCAAGAAGGCCGACGAGGTGTTCGGCTTCTGGTATGACGCCGATTTCCAACCGGAAGCCCTCAAGCGGACGACCATGATGATTGAGCACGGGAGGCCGGGCAAGCCTTGGGCCATCCCCTACCTCGCCATGCCGGACTTCGCTCAGACGGCTGTGGCCCACAACAACCAGCCGCCAGCCCTTCGCGACCTCATCGGGTTGCCGGGCATGGCCCACGTCTGCGACTACACCGACGACATCGACTCCTTGCAAGAGTACGTCGAGTTCTGGATGCCGATGGAAGCCTGCGCTCTGGTGGATGAACTTCCGTGAAGGTTCACTACGCCAACGACACCCAGTTCCACGCCGGGTCAGTCGCCGTCAGCGTGGCGATTACCAATCGGCTCCGGGAGCAGGACCACAAGATTGTTGGCATCACCCGACGGCCGCTGGCCCCGGACACTGCGGCGCTTGAGGCGTGCGATGCCCTAGTGGTCAACGGCGAAGGCACGTTCCGCGACGAGCATCGGCAGTGGGAGCCGGGGCGCATCGCGGGGCTGATGTACGCGATGGAAGAAGCCAAGGCCCTCGGCAAGCGCGTCCACCTTGTCAACGCGACGTGGTTCAACATGCTACCCCACTGGGGCCGCATCCTGTCCACGCTGGATGAGGTGGCGGTCCGGGAGCCGCTGTCCGCTAGGGAGATGGCCGAGACCACTGGCGTTCACCCTGCCATCTACCTCGACGCTTCGTACTACGCCCCGGTGGACTACGCAACGTGGGCCTTCGCCGTCCCCCAACTCCGGGGCAAGATTGTCATGGGCCACATCTACCCGCACAACTTCCCGGACCTCCTGACCGAGGACCATCCGGCCTTTGCCGAGTACCGGGCGAACTACCTGCCGATGATTCCCTTCGATGCCGCGAGCCAGCCGGAGCCGCTCCGGGTCTGGCCGGAGTTCGTTGTGGGGCTTGAGGGCGCGGCACTCTACATCACAGGCCAGCATCACGGGGTCTACGCCGCGTGCAAGGCCCGGACCCCATTCGTCGCCTGCAAGTGCAACACTTGGAAGGTCGAGGGGCTGTTCGAGTGGGCGGACGTGGACATTCCCATTGTGCGTAACGCCGACGACGTGCCGTACTGCATCGAGTGGGCGCTGTCCAAGCCGCCGGAGTTCGAGAAACTCTGGCGCTTCATGGAGACGTGCCCGCAGTGGCCGGGAGTGGTCGAATGAGCGAAGGCATGAGAGTCAGGTCGAAGAAGGGCACGGCGGCGGTCTGGAGGTTTATGCCGGGCCAGTGTGCGCCGCCGGAGTTCTACGACCGGCCGGTACAGGGAATCTACTGGTCGCCGCTCGGGAGCGAAGTGAACCCGAGTGGGAAGACGTGGCTGGTGATGCACTTGCCGTCCGGCCCGAAGGACGTGAACGAAGGCGACTACGTTCTGCGCTTCGAGGACGGCTCCTACGACGTTGTGGACGCCCGGCAATTCACGACCGATTATGAGATGGTGACGACCGAGCCACCTGCGGCATGGCCGACCGAGCCACCCGCAGAGCCGGACGACCCCTTCGCCCTGCAATTCACGCTGTCGGTGGGCCGCGTGGCCCTATTCGACGCTATCCTCCAATCGACCATCGCCGCCCTGCGTGACCGCGGCGACAAGAACATGGCCGACATGCTGGACAACGGATGGTTCATCGCCTTCGGTGAGGTACTGGGGGCGCAAGGGCCTCAAGGCGGACAGGGAGCGGTGCGACGACAACCCGCGGGTGGCGGGCTGTAGCGGGTGGATTCACGAGGAAGCGGGCATCCCCTACTGGGACCCGTTGAATCCAGAACCAAGCCAGTAGTAGAATTGGAGTGCGCCGATTGCCCGGCCCGTCTCACCCATACGAGGTCAGTGGCGAGCCGGGCGGCGGCGACAACCTTTGCCCGAGGAGGCAAGCATGTCACCCGTTCCGCCAAACAGCGAAGGCTATGTTCCACCCGTGTTTCCGGCATTTCCATTCAAGGTCGAGGTCATCGGCAGGCCAACGCTTCGCTCGTTTCACGCGTCGGACGGCAAGAACCTCGGGCAGGTTCCCGAGGGAACGATTGTCTGGGCGATGGAGCGGGATGGCTCCGGGGAGTTTGGCCTGTGGCTCCACCTGAAGGACTGCTCGACCAACGACTACCCGCTCGGCCGGGACGGGTGGGTGCTCGCCCGGAACTGCGATGTGACCACAGGGGATGTGACGCCGCCCCCGGTCGAGCCGCCAGCCACGATGTCGCAACTTGAGGCCACGATGGGAACGCAGTTTGTGGCGCTGATGCGGACGGTGCGGGCCTACATCCAGACTTTCACGCCCTGACCGTTGCTATGCGGGGAGGCGGCGGTTCGCCGGAGGGTCTCATAAACCCTTCACAGCGGGTTCGACTCCCGCCCCCGCTATCTACTGAGTAGGATTACGAGCGACACTGAGTAACAGGGAGGACCGATGGACGTTTACCGAGTTGAATGCTCGAACACAGTCATGCGCGGGGAGTACCGGACCTACTTGGTCCTCGCCAAGGACTGCGCCGGGGCTGAGGCCAAGGCCCTGAAGAAGATGGGGGCTGAACTCCAAGAGAACAAGGCTTTGCACTATGCCTCATCCGTCGAACTGCTTGGGCCGCTGGTGCGATGATGAGCGCCCTTGTTACTCGCTACCCGCATCGGTGGGAAGGTCGTGGGGACGTGAGCGTGGCGGTCATCGCCAAGAACCAAGGGAAGCACAAGGATAACTGCCTGTGCTACCAGCGATGCCGGTTTTTCAAGCCCGGCGCTCCCGACAACTGCGGCATCGCCCAAGCCCTGTACGAGTTCGATGTCCGCAACGACATCGTGACGCCTGTTTGGGAGTGCGCCATGTATCGCTCGATGGACGAGCCGATGGAAGACGAGGGAGGGATTTCCAATGCCTGAGAAGGCCGCAAGCGAGTTGCCGGGGCTGGTATTCGACTGCTACCGGCTGAGGGACGTGGTGGACGGCGCGCCACGAATGGTGACGATTGTTGCCGTGGTTGACGGGGAACCCATGATAGGCGTGAGCCGTCAATCGGTGGCCGACAAGGATTACCCGCCGACGGGTATCCTCGTGGCGATGGTCAAGGCCCGGCCGCGCCTGAACGCCCGCGACGCCGCCATCCTGCGCCACGCCTTTCTCACCCACGACTTTCTTGACCCCGCCCTCTACGACTTTCCGCTGGAAGCCGGGTGGGACTCGGGGAGGCGGTTCGACCCGACCCATAGGGCGACCGTCGCGCGTGGTGTCTTGTCTCGCTATATCTGGCTGAACGGGCGGTATCAGGTGGCGCTTGCCATGTGCGATGCCGGGCGTCTGAGCCGCGAGAAGTTGCATGACCTGTCGATGCAGTATTCTGGCGAACTGCTCGTGGCGCTCCATCAGGAAGCCATCGCGCGGCGCGCTGTGAGATTCCTCCGGGAAGCGTTCGCGAGGGCGTGGCTCGGCGCGGCTTATATTCCCGAGCCAACCATCCTTGCTGGCAAGCCAGACAACAGCCCGGCGAGCAAGTTGAAAAGCGTCGAGCAGGCGCTTGGAGATGGATGGGATGCCCTAGCGCGCGCAGAGCCTTCATGGGGCACGGGCCATCCGGCGGCGGGGGGCGTCGCGCCCGACGCTCCGCAGGCGGCAAGCAGGCCAGCGAGCGAATCTCAGCCCGCACGGGAGGCAGGGGACCACGCGACGACCGAGAACCTTGTGGGCGAGGATAGGGAACCGCGCTTGACACCCGACGCCTGACGTGCTATGCTCACTCTCGCAAGCAGGGAGGTGGGCATGGGCACAGGGCCGAGGCTATCGAAGACCTACTGGCGGTTGCTGGCGTGGGTTGCAGTCGGGGCTTTCCTCGACTGGGCCATGACGGTAGCCGCCGTTGGATTTCTCGGGTTCCACGAGATGCACCCGCTGTGGGCGCGCTACTTCGAGAGCGGGCAGTTCGGAGTCCCCTTGATTTTCAAGATGTTCTCCGTCGCCCTGTTCGCCATCGGCTTCATCGTGCTTGAGGGCCTGCTATGGAGGCAACCCTCTATCCGGTGGGCCAAGCCACTGTACGTCGCCTACGGCATCCTGAGTGTCTGCATCGTGTGGACGCCCGTGGTCTGGAACTCCACCCAGAACGTCCTCTACATCTTGGGGGTGTAGCGATGCGCACGCAGGAAGACTTCCAGCAACAGTTGAAGGCGTACCCTCGGGGCTACAACGACGACGCCGTGGACGCCACGCCCATCACCCGTCTGCCCGTCTTTTTCAATCGGGGCAAGTGCTCGAAGTGGGCGGACGAGAACTACTTTCGCGGCGGCTGGCGCTCATGGCTGGCTGGCTTGCTCGTGAAGGTCAGCAACAGGTGGCCGGGGAGGTTGCCATGACAGGACTTGGATACGACGACCGAGATTTTGAGGCCAACGCCTTCGAGGTGCGATGCTCCTTCTGCGGCGGAGACGGAGAGGGCGAGTACATGGGGCCGGGCGTGGACCGCGGCCTCTGCCCCCAGTGCAAGGGCGTGGGAACCACTCCGACAACGCACGGGGCCGATGTCTTGGCCTTCCTGCGCCGACATATCCAAACCAAGGAGGGATGATGAAGACGAAGATTGGTGTGTTGCTCGTTCTGGCGGTGTTGCTCGGCGCGTGCAACAGCGCAACGCCCGCCCCGGCCCCCGAACCCGTGGGGCCTGACTACGAGGCGACTGTGGCGGCGCTGGAAACGGCGCTGGCGGAGAACCCGGCGGTGGCGCAGGTGGCGACGCCGGGGATGACGCTGAACGAGTTTCTGGCGACCCCTGAGCCGACGGCCGCTGTGCTTCCGCCTTACGTCCCGATTGCGTGCGGGGTGCGTCCCCCGAACGGCACGCTCATCGAGATTCTCAAACCGACGACATCCAGAGCGTGCTCCAACGTCGAGTGCAGGAATCAGGGAACGGTGGAAGTCGGTAGCGTCCGGCCTCTTGAGTCGTTCGATGTCACGGAGGAGGATGGCTGGTGGCTTCGCTTCTCCTATCTGCCCATTGAAGGCCAGACCCACAATCTGCTCTACAAGGAAATGACCGGGGGTTCGACTTTCATTTGGAAGGTCGAACACCAGTGGATTACCGGACAGGAAGGCGACGAGTTCCGGTGCGTGGAGGCCACGGGCAACTAGGCGAGTTCGCTACCCCGCTCGTGGCACTGTCCGACCGCGTACTTGTCCAGCGGCATACGGCGGGAGTGGCGATACAATGGACATGGCGGGCGGCGTGGTGGCCGCGGTGATGGGGAGCAGGTGCGAGCGAGTAGGGCGGAGGAGACACCACCCTCCTGCGATGCCCGAGGGACTCGTGCAACGTGCCGTGGAGTCGGGCTTGGGGACTTCATGCTCTCAGGGCAGGCCGGGTGGGGGAACCGGCCCCGCCAGTCCGATGTAGGAGCGAGCGTGACGGGTAACGCATCTGGCTGTGGCCCAGAAGAACGGAGTTCGAGCCTCCGGCTCCTGACTGCGAGGACAGATGACATGCCGTTCCATCGAGACCGCTACCCCGACGACTGGGAGGAGATTTCCACCGCCATCCGGGAGCGAAGCGCCGGGCAATGCGAGTGCGAAGGCGAGTGCGGGCTTCACCGGACCCATCCCGGCCCCCGGCGCTGTGAGGAGAGGAATGGGGAGCCTGCGAAGTGGGCGAAGGGCAGGGTAGTTCTGACGGTTGCCCATCTGAACCACGACACTACGGATAACCGCCCGGAGAACCTGAGGGCCATGTGCCAGCGTTGCCATCTGAGATACGATTCCCAGATGCACAAGAAGCGCGCGGCGGAGACGAGGCGGCAGAAGCGCATCGCCGGGGGACAGGCCCCGATGCCCCTACCTGACGTGATAGGCGGCGAGGAGCAAGCATGACCATCTTCTTCACCGCTGACCAGCACTTCAACCACTCCGCCATCATCGAGTATGTCGAGCGGCCGTTCAAGACCGTCGAGGAGATGAACGACGGCCTGACTGAGCGGTGGAATGGCGTCGTCCGCCGGGGCGACATCGTGTACTGCCTCGGGGACTTCGCCCTGTGCGGGCCGACCAAGGCCATCGAGTTCATGCAGGCTCTCAACGGCTTCATCCGGCTCGTGCCGGGAGGCCACGACAAGCGGTGGCTGACCAAGCGGGTCCGGGTCGAGCGGGAGGGCCTGATGGTGGTGGAAGCCCCCCTGATTTCCAAGCACTTCGGTTCCGTCATCGTCACCCTATGCCACTACCCGATGCTCTCGTGGGAGAAGTCGCACTACGGGGCGTTGCACTTCCACGGGCACACGCACGGAACCATCGGGGTGTCCAGCAAGAGCGCCGACATCCTGTTCCCCAAGGGTCAGGGGCCGGGTTTCCGGGTCGATGTCGGCGTGGACTGTTGGGATTACCAACCCGTCGCCCTCGACACCCTGCTCGAAACGTATGCCTAGTACCACAGTCCTATTGCGGATGGCGCACTGCGCCCCTAGAATGGCGGCATGACCAGCATT
>Ga0105099_10001019_pt1 | contig 18159 bp, 15 predicted proteins | sample PPLLak3cmMay2015_2_FD_79138 | JGI IMG/M metagenome (GOLD analysis project Ga0105099, IMG submission 79138) | Freshwater sediment microbial communities from Prairie Pothole Lake near Jamestown, North Dakota, USA - PPLs Lake P8 Core (1) Depth... | ecosystem: Environmental > Aquatic > Freshwater >... | reverse complement strand
TGTTCAATGATTTCAATATGTTGTGAAATAACAATAGCAGAATGCGCCATAAAATCAACCTGAAAATCAATGTTTTTAATATATTTTTTAATAAGTTACAGTTTCCGGATGGACACTAATTAAATCTCTCCGGGTAATATTCCCCGAAGCTTGCTTCGAATAGATTTGTATGAGATATTGTCTATGTGAGCGAATATATTCATAAGAGTCATAATGTATCGGTTTTATTGTATCATCTGGTATGTCCAGCGAAGTATCGGCGCGTAGTGTTTACGGAAGAGGTGGATAAGGAGTTGCGGGACGTATGTTTGGAGATATCTAAGCGTTACGAGATAAGGTTTTTGGAGATAGGTGCGGATATGGATCACGTTCATTTTTTGGTTTAGACCGTTCCGATGTATAGCCCGAAGAAGATAGTTCAGACGATCAAGAGTATAACGGCCCGAGAGATCTTCATGCGTGTGCCGTCGGTAAAGAAGGCCCTTTGGGGCGGGGAGTTTTGGTCGAAGGTGTATTTCATTAAGACGGTTGGACAATTTGGCAATGAGAAGAGCATAACGGAATACGTGAAGAAGCAAGGACGGGAAAAAGAGTATAAGAAATTGCATAGCCAACAACTCGAGTTATTCGGTTTTGATACCCCGTAGCTTGCTGCGGGGTAGTTCATTTTATATATAGATAAAGATCTTAACTATGTTTTATAGAATTTAATAATTTGAATATTCTAAGTATTTAGTGCTGCTGCTTCACTTCGCGTCACTTGAACCCTCGAATCCTTGACACCTTTAATTCTCATTGAATCACCAACTCATTTGAAGATGGTCCAATAATATTAGTTGATAATCTTGATTGCCTGTGTTATCGAGCAAAATTAATTTGGCGTCCGATTCGAGGTAGGTATTTAACTTTAAATCAATATGTTAAAGTGGTAAAAGTAAAGGAGGTCACAATGCGAAAAGGGATTTTGTTGGTTTTATGTTGCTTGGTGGCTGGTCTTTTTCTGGTATCATGCGGGTCTGAGCCGCCGAAGACAATCAAGATCGGATTTAATATCCCGATGACTGGCGATATTCCGAAAGTCGGCGAAGGTTCCAAGTTTTCTGCCGAAATGTTTAAAGAGAAGGTAAATGCCGCGGGCGGTATCAAGATCGGTGAAGTATTATATCCTCTTGAATTTATATATGTGGATAATGAAGCTAAGGCCGAATCAGCCACAGCAGCAGCCTTAAAGCTTATAAACCAGGACAAGGTTCTGGGGATTATAGGGCCCCAGTCGAGCAAACAGGCTATTCCCGCAGGTGAAATCTGTAATAATAACGGAACACCCATGATTTCGCCATGGTCGACAAATCCCAAGACAACCAAGGACCGTCCTTATGTTTTCAGGGCCTGTTTTCTTGATCCTTTCCAGGGTCCTGTCGCCGCCAACTTTGCCACCGAAGAATTCAAGGCAAAAAAAGCAGCGGTTCTCTATGACATAGCAAGCGATTATCCGAAGGGTCTTGCCGAATTCTTCAAAGAAGCTTTCGAAAAGGTACATGGGCCCGGTTCGGTTGTGGCTTTCGAAACATTCACCACAAAAGACCGTGACTTTTCAGCCCAGCTTACAAAAATAGTAAAATCCGGCGCGGATGTTCTTTTTGTCCCGCAGTATTATGACGAAGTTCCCCTGATTGTAAAACAAGCACATGAGCTCGGCTGGAAAAAACCCATTATGGGGAGCGACAGCTGGGGGTCTGCAGAACTCATGAATCTTTGCGGCGATGACTGCAAGGGGCTGTTTTTCAGCACACACTATGCTGCTGCCGGAGCACAGGGAGCTACAAAAGAATTTATCGACAAGTACAAGGAAAAATACGGGTATGTGCCTGATGATGTAGGAGCCCTTACATGGGACGCCATCCGTATCATGGTTCAGGCTGTACAAAATACAGGAGTTCCTCTAACTGGCGATATTAAGAAAAACCGGGATGCGATTAAAGATCAGCTTGCCAAGATCAAGGATTTTGACGGTATAACGGGGAAGATGACATTTAATCCCGAAGGCGATCCTAGCAAGTGCGCGGTTGTTGTTAAGATCAGCAACGCCGGGGAATTCGAATTTTATAAATCGGTATGTCCTTGATACTGCTTGATGTCGCAGTAGTGGTTATTTAAACTGATTAAAAAGGCGGGATTTTTATGTCCCGCCTTTTTAATCAGTTTCCATCCGGAAACAGATTTTTAGATAAAGGTAAGTTTCCGATCAGGAAATAGGCGATTTTGGGCAAGCTCAAGGAAATCAAGGGATTGTGTGGAGACATACTCAATGTATGTCGCACAAGGAATCCCGAAGATTGACACCGAGATCGCACAAAAGGGCCATTTCCCGATGGAAACTGATTCTTTTTTCGGGGGTGTATATATATTGACACTCGAAATGTTTTTTCAGAATTTTATTAATGCCCTTCAATGGGGAAGCTTTTATGCCCTGATCGCCCTTGGATATACCCTCGTTTACGGCGTACTTCTCTTAATAAATTTTGCCCATGGGGATATCTTCATGGTCGGGGCTTATATCGCCTTTTTTATTGCTTCTTTTTTCCTGGGTTCATACGCATTCCATCTTCCCTTTGCATTATCCGGCAACATTATCTTTGTGCTTACCGTAATCATTACAATGATACTTACAGCCGGTGTAGGAGTTACCATTGAAAGGGTGGCTTACAGGCCTTTGAGGAAAAAAGGAGCGGGGCGCCTTTATGTTGTCATAACAGCTCTTATGTGCGGGCTTGTTCTTGAAAACGGAAACCTAGCTCTTCTTGGGGCAAGCAGGAAAAGTTTTCCGGATTTGATACAAAAAAGCATTTATACAATCGGTGGCGTTTCATTTACAAACGTCAAGATACTTGTGATAGTCACGACAATCCTGGTTTTTCTGTTTCTCGAGGCGATTGTACGCAAAACGAAAATCGGAATGGCGATGCGCGCAATCTCTTATGACCGCGTGGCTGTTTTGCTTATGGGAATTCCGCTTGATGTTGTTATCGTGTTTACATTTATTCTGGGGTCTTCCATGGCTGCCCTTGCCGGCATTCTTTTCGTTACCGCGTACCCTGTTCTTGAACCTTATATGGGAGCCATGGTCGGATGGAAGGCTTTTATTGCTGCCGTAGTCGGAGGTATAGGCGAAATACGCGGTGCCTTTGTAGGCGGTTTTATTCTCGGTTTTATTGAGATTTATGTTGCGGCTGTATTTCCCTCGACATTGCGGGATCGTATAGCCTTTGCCATCCTGCTTTTGCTCCTTAGCCTGAAGCCGACAGGAATTTTCGGGATAGCCAGGGCGCAAAAAATATAATCATCCACGGGGGGATGCTTTCTCCCAACCAACATCCATGCCAGAAGCGGGCACAACGAGGCATGAGAATACAGGAGCCGGGAGCCGGAATAACCCTGCTAATGTTTTTCTTCTGTATTCTGACTCCTGTATTCTTATATAAATTGGGGGGAAGAATCTTATTGATGAGAGATTAGTTTTTAACATGAAGCATTATTTATCGTTTATAATATACGGCATACTCAGTATTGTTGTCATAGCAGGCGCAGGCAGCGGCGTGATAGATACTTATCAGCAGATTATCATCATGTTTATAGGCATAAATATAATTCTTTGCAGCTCGCTCAACCTGATAAACGGATACATGGGAGAATTCTCCTGCGGTCATGCCGGATTCATGGCTGTGGGCGCATACGTAACATCCCTTTTGAATGTCTGGCTTTTTACCTCCAGCCAGGTTTTCGGGGAGCCTCTTCTTTCGCCTGTTGCGGCAGTATTTCTCTTTCCGGTAACCCTTATTGCCGGAGGGATAGCGGCTGCTCTTGCAGGACTGCTGGTTGCTGTTCCTTCGGTCAGGACAAGAGGCGATTACCTTGCCATAATTACGCTTGCAGTCAACTATATCGTCAAAAGCTCTATAGAAAATATTCAGGCGATAGGAGGGGCAAGGGGCTTTATGGGTATGGGGAAGGTTGTTGATTCCATGACCGGTGTACTAAACCTGCCATGGGTAATGATCTGGATTTTTGTTTTTACAGCCCTTTGTATATGGATTCTCAACCACTTTGTCAATTCGACTTACGGGAAGGGGATAATTGCGGTAAGTGACGATGAGATTGCGGCTGAGATAATGAGCGTTAACACCAACCGGATGAAACTTGTCGCTTTTACGCTCTCTTCGGGCATGGCCGGGGTTGCAGGAGGCCTCTTTGCACATGTGCTGGGCTATATCAATCCAGGGTCTTTTACAATAATGAAATCAACCGAGATTATGGTCATGGTATATCTCGGAGGCATGGGTTCATTGAGCGGGTCGGTCTTAAGTGCGGTAAGCTTTACCCTGCTTATGGAAGTTCTTCGCCCCCTGCAGGTATACAAATGGGTTTTAATTCCTCTTCTTCTCATTATACTCATGCTTTTCCGCCCGGAAGGGATCATGGGAAACAGAGAGCTTACGGATGTCTTTCCGAAGCTTCGCAGATTTTTCCCTTCAAAGGAGCTTTAGTCAAAGATGGCGATTCTGGAACTTCAAAATATCAATCATTATTTCGGCGGATTGCATGCCGTGTCCGATTTCAGCATGAATGTTGAAGAGGGGGAACTGATAGGGCTTATAGGTCCGAACGGGGCGGGTAAAACAACCATATTCAATCTTGTAAGCGGGTTTTATAAACCGACTGAAGGAGAAATAAAGTTTTGCGGAAAATCGATTTCAGGTCTTAAACCCCATGAGGTGACAGGACTCGGGCTTGCCCGGACATTTCAGAACATACGTCTCTGGAACAGCATGACTGTCCTTGAAAATTTGTGTATTTCACAGCATTACAGGCTTGGGTACGGATTTATCGATTCAGTTATTCAGACCGGGCGGTATGCGGTCAGGGAAAAAGAAGTTATTAAGTCCGCCAGAGAGTTTCTTGAGATACTGGATCTTATGGAATATGAAAATGAATATCCGAAAAATCTGCCTTACGGACTTCAGCGCCGACTTGAAATAGGAAGGGCTCTTACGATAAGGCCTAAGCTTCTTCTGCTGGATGAGCCGGCGGCAGGGATGGCGGCCGGAGATATTGAGCAACTGATTAAGCTTGTAAAGTGGATCAGGGAAAAATTCAAACTCACAATATGGCTTATAGAGCACCAGATGAAGGTAGTCATGGGGCTGTGTGAGAGAATATGCGTTCTTGATTTCGGGGAGATAATAGCGGAAGGTATTCCGTCTGAAATAAAAAGGAATCCCCGAGTCATAAAGGCTTATCTCGGTGAGGAGGTGACGGTTCATGCTTAAGATAGAGAATCTTCACGTCCGATATGGGAATATTGAGGCTTTGCACGGGATTTCGCTTTATGTTGATGACGGGGAATTTGTTGCTCTCCTCGGTGCGAACGGAGCCGGTAAGTCAACGACTTTGATGAGCATAATGAGGCTTACCCCTCCCGAAGCACCGGTCATAAAAAGCGGAACGATAACTTATAAAGGTGAAGATCTTATTCCTGTTCAGCCGCACCTTGTGGTTGCGAAGTACGGTATAGGCCTTGTGCCTGAGGGCAGGAGAATTTTCGGGAACCTGACCGTTTATGAAAATCTTAAAATTGCAACATATGCCCGAAAGGATTTCAACCAGATTTCGAATGATTATGAAAGGGTTTTTTCTCTTTTTCCGAGGCTTGCCGACCGTAAGCACCAGAGAGGTGATACATTGAGCGGAGGTGAGCAACAGATGCTTGCAATGGGTCGGGCTTTCATGTGCGGGGCAAAATTCATTCTTCTTGATGAGCCGTCAATGGGACTTGCGCCTCTTCTGATGCAGGAGCTTTTTAAAGTTTTAAAAGAGCTCAACGAAACGGGAACCACAATCTTTGTTGTTGAGCAGAATGCACATATCGCGCTGAAATATGCAGCAAGAGCATATGTCATGGAGACGGGAAACATAGTAATGGAAGGAAATGCAGGAGAGCTTGCGCGGAATGAGGAGATACAGAAGGCGTATCTTGGGTAGGGAAAAAGGAATCAGAGGCCAGAGATCAGGAACCCGGGGATTGAAGCAGCAAGGGATCAGGTTCAGGGTGACCGAAAGAGAAACCACAAACCAGAGACCGGAAACTATGGCATTTTAAGGGGGGGAAATGGTAAGAGTCGGAGTTATTGGTGCTACAGGGTATGCAGGCGCTGAACTTGTGCGTATTCTTTCAGGGCATCCGAAGGCTAAGATTACTCTCATGACTTCGAGGCAGTATGCAGGGATGCGGTTCGACAGGATATTCCCTTCAATGGGAGGCCATGTCGATCTGACGTGTGAAGAGCTTGCGGTTGAACGCCAGTTCAAGAGAGCGGATATATTTTTCCTTTCTCTTCCCCATAAATTACCCATGGAAATTGTGCCTGTACTTATCAGTAAAGGAAAGAAGGTAATAGATCTTTCGGCTGATTTCAGGTTCAGGGATCCCGCTGCCTATGAAACCCACTATCAGAAGCATACGGCAAAGGGTCTGCTTGAAAAGGCGGTTTATGGGCTATGTGAGGTGTATAAGGAAAGCATAAAAAAAGCGGATTTAGTGGGTAACCCGGGATGTTATCCGACAAGTGCGCTGCTGCCCGTTATACCATTGCTAAAAGCAGGGCTTATCGACAGCAAAAATATTATCATTGATTCAAAATCGGGTGTAAGCGGCGCCGGCCGGTCGCTCTCCCTTTCATCGCATTTTTGCGAGGTTAATGAATCCTTCAAGGCATATAAGGTTGCTTCTCACAGGCACAATCCGGAAATAGAGGAGATACTGTCATATGAAACGGGGGAGAATATAAAAACAACTTTTGTTCCGCATCTTGTTCCGATGACAAGAGGAATGCTTACCACGATTTATGCATCTCCTGAAAAGAATGTAACTCCCGAAGATATAGGCGGATGCCTGTCGTCTTTTTATTCCGGTCGTCCGTTTGTGAGAATATGTGACGGAAACAGTCTCCCCGATACAATTCATGTTAAGGGAACCAATTATTGCGATATCGGTTTCAGGATGGATAAGCACACAAAGCGCCTTATATTGATCTCGGCAATTGATAATCTTGTAAAGGGGGCCTCCGGGCAGGCTGTTCAGAACATGAATATAATGATGGGGTTCGATGAAACAGCCGGCCTGATGCAGGTTCCATATCCCCTGTAAATGAAACAGGTTATTGAACAAAAACATCTGGCGCATTAACCGTATTTTTGTGGCTGGGAGACTTAAGCTCCCCGCAGCAATCTACGGGGAATCTTCGACCGCAGGGAATAGAGTCAATTTTTAATTTGCTCGCTAACCCAGCTGCAAGCAGCGAGTAATGCGCTCGCTGCTTCGGTTAAAAAATGCTCCGGCTTGTTTTCTTGACAATAGCATGTGAATAGCCTAAAAGTTTTGAAATATTTCAAAGGTGATAAGGAAGAATTTGAACCGAAACAGAGTGCAAAATGCCCTCTGTTTAAAGCGTGTATATTTATAAACATATTTTGAAAGGAGATTAAAGATGCCGGCAAAATTAATCCTGGGAACTGAAGTCCGTGAACAGATACTCGATGAGATTACAAAAGAGGTCGCTGAGATCAAAGCAAAGCATGGAGTTGTTCCCGGTCTTGTTACTATCTTAGTTGGTGAAAATCCCGCTTCCATTTCTTACGTAACTTTAAAAATTCAGACGGCACACCGTGTCGGTTTCAAAGAAGTTCAGGACAGCCAGCCGATCGATATTTCCGAAAAGGATCTGCTTGCTCTCATTGATAAATACAATAAGGACGATTCGATCAACGGCATCCTTGTGCAGTTGCCTTTACCTAAGCATATCAATGAAAAGAAGGTCTTGAATGCAATTGATCCGGATAAGGATGTTGACGGTTTTCATCCTGTGAATGTAGGGCGGTTGATGATCGGAGGCTCAGAGGTAAAATTTCCTCCATGCACTCCCGCTGGAATCCAGGAGCTTATCGTCCGTTCGGGCGTTGTGACAAAAGGAGCCGAAGTTGTTGTTGTCGGGAGGTCAAATATTGTAGGAAAACCTATTGCGAATATGATGCTTCAGAAAGGGCCGGGTGCAAACTCCACGGTGACTGTTGTCCATACTGGGACAGCTGATATGGCATCGCATTGTAAACGGGCTGATATCCTTATTGTTGCAGCAGGTGTTCCCGATCTCGTCAAACCTGAATGGATTAAACCAGGCGCCTGTGTCATTGATGTCGGCGTCAACAGGGTCGGCGAGAAAATAAGTGAAAAAACGGGCAAAAAGATAGCAATTTTAAAAGGAGATGTGGATTTCGAAGCTGCAAAGCAGATTGCCGGGTCCATTACACCGGTCCCGGGTGGTGTCGGGCCCATGACTATCACGATGCTCATGAAAAACACTTTGAAGTCACTGAAGTTCAAGCTGGGCATTGCCTGATATAAGATTGATTATTTATAAAAAGGCATGCCATTTAAGTTTATAAATTAAATTTAATTCTTATACCATGACATAAAAACTTGACAGGCTTTTTATGTCATGGTATCTGCTGAAAAATGGGTCAATCCCTGAATTTGTATAACCCCCCGGAATATCAAATTTTTTGTTGTTTTTTTGCCGAACTTATCCGGGTTTATAATTAATTGGCGCCCGGTAAAACTTTTCAAATTATGGTGTATTTGGCATGAGAAAAAAGGAGCTTTCTTTTTTCATATTGAGCAATACCGGCTCTCCTATAAAACAGATAACTGCTTCAGGCAGTCTTGTCCGTTATGGTTTATTCCTTTTTTCAGTCTGTTTGATTTTACTTGGATACTTAGCATTTGACTACATCGCGTTAAAAAAAGCCTCTTTGAATAACCGGTATCTCCAGAGCAAGGTTTCAGTGCAGCAGGAAGAAATAAGCAACCAGCATAAACAGATCCAGTTTTTTGCCGGTGAAATTACGAATCTTAAGTTGAAACTCGTTGACCTTTATAATTTTGAGAAAAAAATAAGGGCGATGGCCAATATAAAAAACAAGAAAAATGAGCTTCAGGATGGTTTTTTCGGGATCGGGGGCTCTTCTCCTGCAGACCTTGACACAAAGATAGCTCTCACTGAGAAGCATAACAGCCTGATGCGGGAAATGCATGAACAGGTTGAAGAAATTAACCTTGCGACAAAGATACAATCCGAAGGGTTTAAATCAATATTATCCTTCTTTGAGGAACAGCGCAGCATACTTGCCTCGACGCCTGCGATTCGTCCGGCGCACGGCGGTACAACTTCAACTTTCGGTTATCGCACATCTCCCTTTACCGGTTTGAGGGAATTTCACAAAGGATTTGACATAGCTGCAGTTGAGGGAACCCCCATCGTGGCGACAGCCAACGGTACTGTGTCGCAGACTGAGTATAATGGCGCGCTCGGAAATACTATAGTTATTAATCACGGGCATGGCATGGTAACACGATATGCTCATGCCAGCAAAATACTGAAGAAACCAGGGGCTTTTGTTAAAAGAGGAGAAATAATCGCCCTCATCGGAAATACCGGGCGAAGCACAGGCTCGCATGTTCATTACGAGGTTCATCTAAACGGCATTCCTGTTAATCCTGACAATTACATGCTGAACTGATATAATCAAATTGTGTTTTTTTTGACCGCATTTAAGTTTTTTTGCTGTTGTCTGTTTTATAAGTTCCTCCGGTTTTCCCAGTTGCAAGAAAAACGCCTTTCATGTCAATCGGTTATACGTCTTTCCGTGGAGAGATCTTAAAATAAATCAATTTTATTGCAAAGTGGTATGTTTATTATTAAATAAAAAGCCTTTACGGAATTTAATTATGATGTTTTCGTAAAAAGCATAAATGTGCTCACGTAATGAGCTTTCCCTAAAATCTAAAAGACGTTTGCACCTGATTTTTCATGATAACATCAAACAGGATAACATAAGGATAATATTAATGATAGGAAGTTTTTTGACAAAAATATTCGGAAGTAAAAACGAGCGGGAATTAAAAAAGATCGATCCTGTAATCGAAAGTATAAATGCTCTGGAACCGAGGATTCATTCCATGAGTGATGATGAACTGAGGTCTCAGACCCCCCTGTTAAAGGAGAGAATAGCCAGGGGGGAAGGGCTTGAAGATATTCTTCCGGAAGCTTTTGCTGTTGTGAGAGAAGCATCTTCCCGTACTCTCAAGATGAGGCATTTTGATGTTCAGCTGGTAGGAGGAATGGTTCTTCACACCGGGAAAATTGCTGAAATGAAGACCGGTGAGGGAAAAACACTCGCTGCTACACTCCCTGCATATCTGAATGCGCTTTCCGGCAAGGGGGTCCATATTGTTACCGTTAACGATTATCTTGCAAGGCGCGATACTGAATGGATGGGGCATATTTACAGATTTCTCGGCATTTCGGTAGGAACAATACTGCACGGGTTAACAGATTCGGAGCGTAAACAGGCTTATAATTCAGATATTACATACGGTACGAATAATGAGTTCGGCTTTGACTATCTGAGGGATAACATGAAATATGACATGGAATCTCTGGTTCAGCGCGAACTCAATTTTGCAATTGTGGACGAGGTGGACAGCATATTGATAGATGAGGCAAGGACCCCGCTGATTATTTCAGGGCCTGCCGAAAAATCGACCGACATGTATTACAATGTTAATGGGATAATACCCAGCCTTATTAATGAAAAAGATTTTTCGATAGACGAGAAGGCAAGAGCGGTTGTCCTGACCGAAGCAGGAGTTGCAAAAACCGAAAACCTGTTAAAGGTCAGCAACATTTATGATCCGAAGCATATTGAACTCCTGCATCATGTCAACCAGGCTCTGAAAGCCCATACCCTCTTCAGACTGGATGTTGATTACATAGTTAAAGACGGAGAAGTGATTATAGTTGATGAATTTACAGGACGCCTTATGCCAGGACGGCGCTACAGTGACGGTTTGCACCAGGCTCTTGAGGCTAAGGAGAATGTTAAGATTGAAAATGAAAACCAGACGTTGGCTACGATTACGTTCCAAAACTACTTCAGAATGTACAACAAACTTGCAGGAATGACCGGAACAGCAGATACTGAAGCGGCAGAATTCAAAAAAATATATGATCTGGATGTTATTGTAATCCCTACAAATATGACGATGATAAGAAAAGATTCTCCGGATGTCATTTACAAGACGAAAAGAGAAAAATACGAAGCTGCCCTCGATGAAATCGCAGAACTCAACAAAAAAGGCCAGCCTGTTCTGGTTGGTACTGTTTCGATCGATGTTTCAGAGGGGTTAAGCGCAAAGCTTAAAAAAAGGGGCATCAGGCATACGGTACTTAATGCAAAGAATCATGAAAAAGAGGCTGAAATCATTGCGATGGCCGGACAGAAAGGATCTGTTACCATTTCGACAAACATGGCCGGGCGTGGAACCGATATTGTTTTGGGTGAAGGAGTAACCGAGCTTGGCGGACTGCATGTTTTGGGAACCGAGAGACATGAAAGCAGGCGCATAGACAACCAGCTCAGAGGGCGTTCAGGCAGGCAGGGTGACCCGGGATCTTCCCGTTTTTACCTTGCCCTTGAAGATGATCTCCTGAGGATTTTCGGAGGAGAACGAATCACCGGCATAATGGAAAGGCTGGGAATGGAGGAAGGTGAGCCGATTGAACACAACCTTATAAGCAGGGCGATTGAAAACGCCCAGGCAAAGGTTGAAGGGCATAATTTTGATATAAGAAAACAGCTCCTCGAATATGATGACGTAATGAACCAGCAGAGGGAAGTCATATACAGACAGAGACGCGAGGCGTTGAGCGGAAAAAGTCTCAAGTCTTCGATAGAAAACATGATAAGGGAGAAGGCCGAAGAGATTGCCTTTACATTTGCAGATGAGAAAACTCTTCCGGATGATTGGGATATGAAGGGTCTTTCAGAATCGTTTTTCAAACAATTCAATTTCAGGCTGAAGGGTTTCAGCGGCGAAGATCTCGAAAAAATGACAGGTGAAGGCCTTGCCCAGTTTATATATGATGAAGCAATGTCCGTCTATAACGGAAAAGAGAGTTTGGTCGGAGATGATGGTTTCAGGCATCTTGAGCGTGTTGTCATGCTTCAGACTGTTGACGGAATGTGGAAAGACCACCTTCTTTCAATGGATCATCTTAAGGAAGGGATAGGACTCAGAGGTTATGCACAGCAGAATCCTCTTATTGTTTATAAAAAAGAAGGATTCGAAATGTTCCAGGAGATGATAGCGAGAATACAGGATGAGGTTGTTAACATTCTGTTCAGAATTCAGATATCCGAACCGGAAAAAATAGAAGAGATCAAAAAACCGAAGGAGCAGAAACTCATATTTTCGGGCGGAGAAGAGGCTGTTTCAAAGAAGCCGGTAAAAAGAGATGAAGGCAAGGTCGGGAGAAATGATCCCTGCCCATGCGGTAGCGGGAAGAAGTATAAAAAATGCTGCGGGATGAATTAGCAGGCATGAGATATGAGGCGAAAGGCGTTAGGCGTGGAGAGGGCATGAACGGGGGGGCACATTGGCAGGGTGCAGCGGAACAGGTTAAGGATATGACATTGCTTGTATATATCAAACTGCTCCTGACTGCTTTTTTCTGGGGAGGAACTTTTATTGCCGGAAGGATTGTCGCTCAGAGTGTTGGGCCGTACTCGGCATCGTTTTTAAGATTTGCAGTTGCTTCGGTATTTCTGATTTTTTTTGCTTGGAGAGCCGAAGGAAAGCTCCCTGCGGTCAAAAAAAACCTGATTATTCCTGTAATTCTGCTGGGGTTGACCGGAGTATTTGCTTATAATATTTTCTTTTTTAAAGGACTTAAAATAATAGGAGCGGGCCGGGCGGCACTCATTGTAGCCAATAATCCGGTTTTTATTACTCTTCTTTCGGCATTCTTTTTTAAAGAAAGATTGAGTATCGTAAAAATGGCCGGAGTTGGAGTTTCTGTAACCGGGGCAATTGTTGTAATATCAAGAGGGAATCTCCTGGATATGTTAAACGGCGGACTCGGATGGGGGGAATTATATATATTCTGCTGTGTTTTGAGCTGGGTATCCTTCTCCTTGATAGGAAAATCTGTGATGTCGGAACTCACTCCAATTGTAGCCGTAACATATTCGTCAGTTATCGGAGCTCTCTTTCTTTTTGTGCCGGCATACTGTGAAGGAATAACATCCGGACTGGCGAACTATTCTGTTTCAGAATGGATGGGGATAGCATACCTTGGAATTTTCGGAACTGTACTGGGATTTGTATGGTATTATGAAGGCATAAAAAAAATAGGGCCTTCACGGGCAGGACTATTTATCAACTTCGTCCCGGTCAGCGCTGTCTTTCTCGCTTTTTTCATATTAAGGGAGCCGGTTACAATTTCTTTATTGATAGGCACTATACTGGTTTCTGCGGGAGTATATTTAACAAATTCGGGTTTGCCGGGATACAGGGGAAAGATATGATGCCAGGGAGGAAAAGTGTGGTTGGTGAACCGAAACAGCGGGTGTATTTACCGTTGCTTGCTGTAGGGAGCGCCAATCTCTGATGGAGGATAACGAAACACAAAACTGAGACGATAAGCATGTTAACCTGAAGAGTGGTTTTATATATCAAAAGAGGGAGGTTTTTATGAAAAGACTGATGTTAATTGGTTTGATAATCGTTTTGGGAGTTGTTGCCGGATGCCATTCAAGAACGGATGCCCCGAAAGTAAAAAACGAAATTAAGCAAGAGAAAATGGCTAAAGCCGAAAAAATGCCTGCTGAGGTTTCAGCAGGTAAAGATACGAAAATATCAGTCATGATGGACGTAGGAGACGATAGTCTGGCACTGGAAAAGATAGAGCAGCGGGAACGGTTGAATGACTGGATGGGTAGGGATTTGGTGGCAATGTTTAAAAAAGCCGGATATGAAGCCGCCCTGATAGAAAACAGCGGCCAGTCTAAAAAGGGAACCTACCTTCTTAAAGTGACTATACTCAAATACAATGCAGGCAGCAAAGCGGCGCGAATAGTTGTCGGATTCGGTGCTGTTTCAGTCGGGCTTGATACGAAGTACGAACTTTTCGCTCCGGAGGGAAACCGTATTCTTTCCGATGAGCACGGGGTTGGTTCCAGTTTGGACTGGACCTCCTGTGCAAGGAAATTGAACAAACAGACGGTTGATGCTGTGAAAAAAAAGTTGGGACGGTAAAAAGGCTGAGGTTAAAATCAGACTTTTTACGAAGGCATGAAATATCGGTTCGACAAAAAACCTGGGTGATTTATTTGAAAAAATCCAATTTATATAATTTTGATGAAATCGTCGACAGGCGCGGCACTGGCAGCATGAAATGGGATAAATACGGCGGAAGGGATGTTATTCCTTTATGGGTTGCCGACATGGATTTTTGCTCTCCGCCTGCTGTAATTGAAGCATTAAATAATAGAGTTGGACATGGAATATTCGGATATACCGTGCCTCCTGACGAGCTTTCAGAAGTTGTCGGCCGTCTGCTGGAAAAAGAGTATGGATGGAAAACGGAAAAAGACTGGATAGTATGGCTGCCGGGGCTTGTGACAGGTCTTAACGTGGTTTGCAGGGCTGTCGGTGAAGACGGTGATGATGTCATGACCGCTGTTCCGGTATATCCTCCATTTCTTACGGCTCCGGGTAACTCCCGCCGTAATCTTATAAAAACCTATCTTTCAGAAGCAAACGGTAAATGGAAATTTGATTTTGAGGGCATGGAAAAAGCTGTTACACCCCGCACACGTCTATTCCTTCTCTGTAATCCCCACAATCCTGTTGGTCGGGTTTACAGCAGAGATGAGCTTGCATGCCTTGCTTCCTTCTGTACAAAACACGGCATTATTATAGGCTCGGATGAGATACATTGCGGGTTGCTGCTGGATAGGGAAAAGCATCACATTCCTACTGCAACCATTTCTCCGGAAACATCTGACCGGACTGTAACCCTGATGGCGCCGAGCAAGACATTCAATTTACCCGGGCTTGGCTGTTCATTTGCAGTAATATCAAATTCTGATTTGAGGAGACGTTTTACAGGCGCAATGAAAGGGATAGTACCAAGGGTGAACGCTCTGGGCTATACAGCTGCACTTGTCGCATACAGGGATAGCCATGATTGGCACAGGGATCTTCTTGGGTATCTGAAGGCAAACCGGGATCTTGCTCTTGATTCGGTGAACAAGATGCCGGGTATTTCAGCAGGAGAGGTTGAAGCGACATACCTTGCATGGATCGATGTAAGAAAGAGCGACATAGAGGATCCTGCCAGATTTTTTGAAGATGCGGGTGTCGGACTTTCTGACGGGAAGGAATTCGGGACTCCTGGTTTTTTGAGGCTAAATTTCGGTTGTCAGCGTTCTCTCCTTGTCAAAGCGCTTGAAAGAATGGCTGTCGCTGTTGAACTGAAATAGCAGGCGGATTTCCAGCCAAATAAAAAGTCCTTTTTTGACTTATGAAGCTATCAGAAGATTAAAGTTGAAGAAACATAAAACAGAGACTGGGAGCCATGATCCATAATGTTTAAGTACCAGGAAACAAACAGGTATTTTGCACAGATCTCAGACGGACTTGAGGATATGGGGGCGCTGGAACTCGATGAACTTGGCGCGAAAGAGATACAACCCGCTTACAGGGGTATTTACTTTGAAGCAGATAAGCGATCATTATACCGGATAAATTATTCATCCCGTTTGATTACACGAGTTCTCGCGCCACTTCTTGCTTTTAAGTGTGAGACAGAAGAAATTCTTTATAAAACAGCAAAAACAATCGACTGGTCCGCAGTATTTTCTGTTAAAGACACTTTTGCAGTATTTGCAACCGTTTCAAACAGCAAAATTACCCACTCACAGTACGCGGGCCTTCGCCTGAAAGATTCGATAGCCGATTTTTTTAGGGAGAATTTTGGTAAAAGGCCGAATGTCGATCCGGACAACCCTGATGTATGGATAAATCTTCATATTGAAAATGACAGGGCAACGATAAGCTTTGATACTTCAGGCGGTTCTCTTCATAGAAGAGGATACCGAAGTGAAACGATAAAGGCACCTATTCAGGAGACGGTTGCGGCTGCAATAATAAAACTTACCGGATGGGACGGGGAAAAACCGTTTTATGATCCGATGTGCGGATCCGGGACGCTTCTCTGTGAAGCCCTGATGCATTATTGCCGTATTCCATCGGGAATACTCAGAAAAAAATTCGGATTCCAGATGCTTCCTGATTTTGATGCCGGAATATGGAAATCTGTTAAAGATGAAGTATCCAAGAATATGCGTTCCATTCCTGCAGGATTGATTTCCGGGAGTGACATTTCAAAGGCGGCTGTTTTCAGGGCGAGAGAAAATATAAAAGTGCTTCCATACGGAGACAAAATAGTATTGAAGGTTACCGATTTTAAAAAAATTACTGGCCTGAAGGATTGCGCTATTGTCTCCAACCCTCCATACGGAATAAGGATGGAGAGTAAAGACGGAATAGAAAATTTTTATAAATTTTTAGGAGATTTTCTGAAACAGCAATGCAAAGGGTCTTCCGCTTATATCTATTTTGGGAACAGGGAGTTAATAAAAAAAACAGGACTCAAACCATCATGGAAAAAACCCCTGGCAAGCGGGGGGCTTGACGGGAGGTTTGTAAAATACGAACTTTACTGAAAATCCGGGGTGAATCATGGATATCTTAAAGAAAATATTCGGAATATGTGAAACAAAAAGGCCTGAAGATTCAGGTTGCTGGATTGTTTCAGGGGGGCGGGTCGAGATCGATTTAAAGCGTGCCAGAGAACTTTCAAATCAGGGCGGTGCCATAAGACTTGAAGGGAAAAGCCTTGCAGATAGGATACTGGTAATCAGGGGCGATAAAGGTCGATTTTATGCCTATAAAAACAAGTGTACCCACATGGGGAGACGGATCGATCCTCTTCCAGGAAGTCAGGATATAAGATGCTGCAGTGTCATGGGATCAAGATTCGGCATTACCGGTGAGGTTGTCTCCGGTCCGGCAAAAAAGGCTTTAAAAATTTATGAAGTTACAATTGAGAATAATAAACTGCATATCGATATATTTTAGCATGTTAACCATATTTTAATTGTATTCGGGGGAAAACGTATTATTGTATTTCTAATGGCTCATTTATGCTAACGAATTATATCAGCCAGTTATATCCTTATTTGAATTCATGGTTCTTCTGCAGGAAGTCATAATATTTGTTAGCCTTAGACAAATAAGCGTTTAGAAAAATATATATTGATTTTTAGGCGGTGAAGAATTAGAATTCTGACAAGTAGAATAATTCTTCCGGATTTCAAGTTGGAATGTGTCATACTTTAACCTTATATGTGCCTGCAGTATTCATCATGTTAATATGTCACAAAATATTTATGTATAGATTCACTTACAGATATATTAGAACATTATAGAAGTTGAACAAATGTGTTTCATGTTAAAAGGGGGTAACAATGAAAAATATTCAAAAAACAATCTTTATGGCAGTGACCTGCCTTTTTTTGAGTTCAACTATAACTTTTTCCGGTTCGGATATAAAAGGGGCTGTAATAAACACATCGAATACAAAGAATAAGGTTAATGTTGCTGTTGGTTCAAACAGTAAGGCAAATCTTGATTCGGTGAATATAAAAAACAGCAGTGTAACAGGCGCGGTTGTAAATATACCTGCTGGAAAAACTTCCGTTAATGTTGCTGTAGGAAGCGACAACAAGGCTGATCTCAGTTCCGTAAACATGGAGTCAAGCAGTGTCAAGGGTGCTGTTATTAATACTTCAGCTGGTCAGACCAGCACAAATGTAGCTGTCGGAAGCGGAAACAAGGCAAACCTTGGCGCCACAAACCTGAAGGGAAGCAACGTCAAGGGCGCCGCGATCAACACTGCTGCCGGGAAAGCTCTGACGAATGTAGCTGTTGGCAAGGATAATAAGACCAGTCTTGGTGCAGTGAACATGGATGGGACCAGTGTAAAGGGCGCTGTTGTAAATACGGCAGCAGGCCAGGCAGTGACGAATGTAGCTCTGGGAAAAGACAACACTGCGAAACTCGGAGCCGTCGATATGAAAGGAAGTGATGTAAAGGGCGCTGTTGTAAATACGGCAGCAGGCCAGGCAGTTACAAAC
>Ga0105099_10001018_pt1 | contig 18191 bp, 14 predicted proteins | sample PPLLak3cmMay2015_2_FD_79138 | JGI IMG/M metagenome (GOLD analysis project Ga0105099, IMG submission 79138) | Freshwater sediment microbial communities from Prairie Pothole Lake near Jamestown, North Dakota, USA - PPLs Lake P8 Core (1) Depth... | ecosystem: Environmental > Aquatic > Freshwater >... | reverse complement strand
TTACCCCCAGTGCCGCAGGCCGCCATATTGTATCTGCCAGTCAAGTCACATTTCTTGAACTGGCCCAAATATTACAAAAAAAGTACGGCAAAGCGTACCCATTCCCACAAAAGACAGTTCCAAAATTTCTGGTCTGGCTGCTGGCACCTATGGTAGGGCTTGAACGCAAGATGATCAGATACAATGTGGGTTATCCCTGGAAGATAGACAACGGCAAGAGCATAAAAGAGTTGGGTATGCAGTACCGTCCAGTTACCGACTCACTCATCGATTTTTTCCAACAAATGATCGATAACGGATTCGTTTCCACAAAAGAGTAAGCAGAAAAAGAAAAAAGCTGCCTATCTCATACTCTTAAAGCCCCGTTCAACCTCCAGGGCGATGCGTTCAAATACTTCATCGAAGCTACCCAACCCATCCACCTTGATCACACCATGTAACTGTTTGTATTTCTCAATAACTGGGACCGTTTTGGTTTCATGTTCCTGCAGTCTTTTCACAATCTTTGCCGTACTGTTATCGTAAGGCATGCACCCATCTGTTTTACTTCGAGCATCCAGCCGACTAATCAGCTCCAGTGTTGGCACGTCCAACTCTATGATCTGCGAAATGGAAGAACCATGTTTTTTCAAAAGACCATCGAGGATGTAGGATTGAACCAGGGTCCGTGGAAACCCTTTAAAAATAAATCCTTTCACATCTTTTGTTTCAGCCAGCTTTTTCTCAATAAGTTGAACAACGATTTCATCTGGCACCAGTTGGCCATTTTCATACAGTTCAGTAACCTTAATCCCGGTCGCAGTCCTTAGTTTAATCTCATGATCCAGCATGGGTCCAGTGGCCAGATATTCCAAGCCAAAATGTTTTGCCAATGCTTTACCCTGAGAGCCGCGACCAGATCCAGGGTAACCAAACAACACAATATTGAAAAGTCGCTTACTCAATTCCCGTCGGATAATTCCGGTTATCTGCTCATGAACTTTATCGATTTCCTTGGTCCCATCAACCTCAAAAAATATACCTTTTTCTTTGTAAAACTTCAAAACCGGGAGTGTTTTCTCATGGTACTCTTTTAAACGATTGCGAATGACCAGTTCGTTGTCATCGCTTCTGCCCGAAGTCAGGCCCCGGTTCACCAAGCGTTTTACCGACTCTTTTTCAGGTACATTCAGACTGACCAGACAACTGAGAGATGTATGCAATTTTATCATCAGCCCTTCAAGGATATAAGCCTGAATGTAGGTTCGGGGAAAACCATCAAAAAGAAACCCGTTGGAGCTGAGATTGTCTGTAATGGTTTTCTCAATGATCTGTACAATGATTTCATCCGGAACCAGACCTCCGGAAGCAATAATGCTCTGAGCTTCAAGTCCCAGTCTGGTCTTTCCAGCCATCTCCTTTCTCAACAAGTCTCCTGTGGAAAGATAGAACAACTTATATTTCCTGACCAGAAATTCCGACTGAGTTCCCTTACCAGCCCCGGGTGGACCGAAAAGTGCAATGTTTAACATAAATTGAATAGTAGGCCCCAATAATGAATAAGTCAAGCGGTGATGCCCGCTGTTTGCGCGCAAGGTAATATGAAAGAAAATGGACAAAAAAAAGGGCGGCCAAGAAGGCCGCCCTTTTATCAGTGATTTTTAGTTTGTTGCTTAAAAACGAAAGAGTCCACCCAAATTGAGCTGCACCCCTTTGAACTTGACTTCTTCACTAACCGCATTCCCTTTCAGATCACGAAAACCCAAGTTATAGCGGGCATCAAAGAGCAATGAAAATGCGGGTGAGAAGGCATAGTCAAAGCCCAGACCGGCCACGAGACCGGAATCAATCTTACCCCAGGTTGAATCGCTGTCGTCCTCAGTGATAATCTCTTCATCGTTGTAAACATACTGCCAGCTGCCACTGTCCTTCTGGCCATAAAAGAAGCCCAACATGAGAAACGGCCGAAGTTTACCCGCCTTGTCTATCCGGACGGGGAGATGATATTTGCCATAGATGGTTAATTCCAGATATTTTTTCTTACTCTCAAGATCATAACTTTTATTGTTCACATTCAGTTGAAAAATTGAATCTTTAGCCAAAGAGGCCACTTCGGCACCCAAAGAAATATCTTTGGTGATGGCATACTCAAACATCCCTGCAAAACCGAGGGTCTGCTTGCCCTTGGGTTCAACAGTATACCCGGAACCTGCTGCCAAATCATAGCTGTACGAAGTCGAAAGCATGCCAACCCGTACACCGATTGCGTATCGCAATGCTTTCTCAGCACCCTCAGAGTCCGGCGTTTTCTCTTTAGCAACTTTTTTCTTCTTGCTTACTGGTTTTTGCTTCACTTCAGGTTTGACTTCCTCTTGGGGTAGTTCCTGTTTTTGAGCCTTATGGATTTTTGCTTGAATACTTTTAGGGCGTTTAACAAGTTGGTTTTTCTTTTCGTCTTTGACCATTACCACTATCCGCGCAGCCTCTTTCAGACAGGGAAAGCCTTCTTTGAGCAAAGACTTTTTGGCATCGGCAATTTCTGCCACAATCAGCTCCTCGCCCAACGTGAGACCGCTGGTAACCAAAGCCTTGTTGGCTTCCCGTGCCAGAACGGTAATCTGACGCAAACGGGCCACTTCACCTTCAACTACATAAGCAAAATGTTTGTCGGCGTCGGCCAGGATTACAGATTCAGCAATGACCAATGAATCCTGATGGGTCTCTTTCACAAGGGTCAAAGAAAAAGAGGTCCCTTCATCTATGGTAAGCGACTCATCCTGGACAGCCAAAACAATGCAACCATCCTGATATCCAAGCTTAACGGCATCAAGTTGCTGCCCGCCAACAGCCAACCCGTAGCTGTCATCAGTAAAAATCGCAGCCACGCTTGGTTCCATCTCGAGATGGGTTATTTTCTTTTTGGCATTAACAACAGATAAAAGATGGTCACCTGCTTTTACCTCCTGATCCAACGCCACTTTCAGGTCTGATATTTTACCCGAAACAGGGGCGATGTAAACCAGCGACTCAAGAACTTGCTGTTGTAATTCAGCCAGTTTGGTTTCCGCCAATTTAACATTTTCTTCAGCCTGTGCTTCGGCTTTGGGATTTCTTTCTTTCCAATTCTGCCGGGCCTTCAGTCGCTTCTGCCAAGAATCAATATCCTTCTCAATGGCAATGATTTCCTCTTTCAAGCCCCCGTTCAGTTCAACCATACGAAAGTCCTCTGAGACCAGATCGCCTTCCCCAACCATCAGTGCAGTAACGGTTCCATTCGTTTTAGCCAATACAGGAATAGATTCAGATTGTAATGTGCCCTTGAAGGTCACATGTTCAACAAATACCTGTCCCGCAAGCTTTTCGGTCATTACTGACACTTTCTTGGGGCATTTAATCGGCTTGTCGGCAGCCACAAGCCCGTACGCAACCATCAAAGACAACAGTATCAGTCCAATTTTTCTCATCAAATTCTCCTCTTTTTCAATTTTCAACTTTCCGCTAACCTCAGCACGATCCCACCTCTATTGAAACAGAGCATCAAACAAGGCTTACGGAAAACGAATTATACCATGTGAAAAAGAAAAAAAAAACCACCAAATCGCTTTATATCCTTACATCTTCAGTGCCAGGCAAAGCTGGTCGGAGAAATCCGGCCTTTGGGGCAACACATCATCCAACCACGACAGCTGCCCGGGTCTGCTTCCTTCCTTTAACCCCAAAAGGTTGTCTCGAGTGATCGGAGCCCTCTCCCCCAATAATTTCTCCATTACCCAGACAGGGACAAACAACATGAAATACGGACAAGGTAGTCCAACATATCGAATATGCAGTACCTTGGCCATCCGGGCCAAGATCGTTTTCATTGTCAGGTTCACAGGCTCGTAAAGGCTTTTCACTTGCCCCCTCAAGGCATCAAAGTTACAAAAAACCCGATCAACTACATCCGGCAAAAAAGAAACGAAAAGTGGAAAAACGGGTGTCCCGCCCCCATTTATCAGTGGGAAAAAGTGAAAAGTCTGCAACAGATGACTCAGAGTCGCAAACACACCCCCATCTCCCATTACCAGACCCAAACGCAACGACACACCCCCGAAGCCTGTAATCACACGTTCCAGGTCTGCCTTGCATCGTCCGTATTGGGAAGAAGCCAACTCCGCCGATATGGAACTGATAAAAATTTGCCGAACATTTCCTGCCTGGCAACACTCTGATGCCCAGCCCTCGGTTCCTCGTCTGTTTACTTCCCCTTGGGGATCGTATCTGCTCAAGGCACAATGAACCACCCCATCCGGCTGCAAAATAGTCAGGGTAGGCAGAAGTGAATCACCCAAGCGGGGCACATGAAGCCCCATCTGCCGATTGTAATCGCTCAGGCCATACACTTCATGCCCCAAACGATTCAACCCAGAACAGAGATGTCGCCCGATGAACCCGCTGTCACCAGTAATCAGTAAACGCATTTTCCTATCCCCCATTTCGACCCAATAAATCGCCAATTCTCATCGCATTGGCCATCATCATAAAACTGGAATTCTTCGCAGGCAAACGGGAGAAAAGACTGCCATCAGCGACATAAATCCGTTTTTCTTTCGCCAAACGCCCACTTTTGTGGCATTCATACTCTCCATGCGGTTTTTCTCTCATTGGTAATGGCCCGGCATAGTGGACTGCATATCCATTGATTGCCTTTTGCACCAAAGGTGAAAGCGTCAAAACGCCCAGACGTAACAGAGAAGACAATACTTTTTTTAGAGCCTTTTTGGGGTACGGGTAGGGTTGACCCTGAATAAGTAGTCGATCTTCTGCCAGGGAAATGGTGCCCCCTTGACTGGAATCGATTGGGAAATAGAGAAAAAGCACCATTGCCGCAGGCGCCAAGTACCTTGCCAAAGCCAAATTGCCTCTGGCACTAAGAGGAAACATTTCCATCAAAGCAGCTCTAGGTGGCGAAGTTAATTCAATGGCACTGCCCTGAAGTAGCAATCCCAATTTTGGCAGATCAAAAACCAGATTAATCTGTGTCATGGCGAAACAGTCAGTCTCCAGAGCGGTACCAATAAAGTGTGGGAATATTATGGGTATCTGATACAAAGGATTGTCAAACAATGGCAAACGACTTCGGTGATCCTGACGGCTGTTTAAGGCCAATTTGGCCGTATTAATCGCCCCTGAAGCCAAAATGAGCGTTTTGGCACAAAGCGTCCGCTGGCTATTGTCTGACGTCGATCTGGCTGTTATTTCAACGTGATTCTCAAAAGACTTGAAGGAGAGGGCCAGCCAACCAGGTTGATACTCAGCCTGACCATTTTTGACCGCCATTTCGATTGTGTAATAAGGATTGTACAAAGCCGGATTTTCAGCCTGCCACATTTCCATATTATCATACCGCAGAGGTTCCCGGCCGTCTTTGGCCTCGCTAAGCACCGCAAGCCTTGAAAAGCCAGCGTGTACACCATGCCGGCTCATGACATCCCTTTTTTTTTCGTAAGCAACCAGCAACTTTTTCCCTTTGGACGATAAACTCAAAGGTGGCATGAGACCATCCGCTTTGCCGAAATAAGGTCGCAGATCATCATCTCTGCCGCAGATGCCGATTTTCTGTGTTAATTGATCAAAATAAGGATCCAAATCGTCCAGAGTGATGGGCAATCCCAGTAAATCCTGCGCCACACTGCGAAAAAGGCCACAACCCCAGGCGGAGCCGAGTCCCCCACGGGCAAAGCTCACAAATGGAGTAAACCCGCTCTCGTCTCTGGGTAATAAGTCATCATTATCCCGCATGACATATTTCATCTCTGGCGCAATCATTTTCGGTGGGCGCTTATCTCCATGAATCACATTGTGTAATCCCTGCAATTCTTCGCCAATCATGATGTCAAAAACGTCCTTTTTCTGTCTGACCCGATAAAGATTTCCACCTGTTTCCGTCGACCTGGGCGGTGTTGGAGCAAACCCCACATCCAACAATAACGGCTTGACGCCCTGCTTAACCAATCCCAACATGGCACCGACCGCTGAAGCTCCGGCACCGATAATAACCACATCATGCATTCTTTGCCACCCCGCTGGAGCCCGACAGGAGCCACAGCCCCTTCATAAGTTTCCACATTGAACGGACACCCACGCCAAGCAATACCATCCAACCAAAAATACGCCCTGTCCTTTGGGCTATGAAATTATTATAATTCTCGGGCAGAGTCTCCGCCAGAAACACCATAATCCGGAATTTATCTGTCAACGGAGACAGTAACCCACGATAGCGTGCCGCCATTTCCAAAGCCTCAATATCTCTCACCCGATCCATTATACTTTGATGTGCTCTAATGTCCTCTTCTCCCAATCGTTCATTCAGTTTTTCCACCGCTTTCACATAACGGCTTATCAAAATTTCAGGGCATTCCCTGGAAAACAGCACTTGATAAATCCGTCTCGCCTCATCTGAGTATCGACTGCTCTGTGCCTCTTTATTCATAAATCACCTTCTACTTAGTCTAGCGAAATTCAAAATCGGTAAATTCACACTTTTCAGTTGCGAAGAATTCCATGCTTCTGATTGGCTTCACTTCCTTTGAGGTACTAATGGGCCAGGACAAGTACTGCCCTGACTGGTAAATGACTTTTTCTCCGACAGACACATCATCAATAACAGCCCGGACAATTGTCCCAAAAGGGCCATCAACCTTTACCCGCATCTCACAGTACTGAGAAGAAATATTGCGGCAGCCTATGCGGTAGCAAACCCGGTCGCCCACTAACCGATCTTTGATTGTTGCCACCAAACCATCGGGCTTGGCGATAAGCTCAAGCAACAGGCCGCTTCTTTTGGCTTCTCTGAAAGCGGCCAACAATTCTCGCCATTCACGCCCGTACTGTAACCGCATAGATGCACCAGCTTCTCCTCCAGGTATATTTTCCCAATCCCAAAGCATCAGCCGATCGACCACAAGCGTCAAAATGCGCCCCTCTACAAGTTGGCCAATGACCTCTTGGGAACCGATCTGCTTTGCAATGGCACGACTACCACCGCCCAAAATATCTTTGTGATACAAACCCAGAGGGTCGCTAATCCCTACACCCAGGCAGCCATTATAAAAAGAACGGTGGGTATCGAATAGATGGGGTAGATAAATGTTTTCATATGGATCGCCTTTAAAATGCGGTAAAATCAGAACACCTGAATCAATCCTGGTTTTATCAAGCTGTGAAAACAAGGCACTCCGGCGTGGATCGAGTGCCGGGCCGGTAGCCAGTTTGGACGGGAAGATTTCAAAAAACCAGACAAAAACCAACAGACCAATCAGAAGTCGTGGTCTTTTCTTCAAGCCACTCCCAACGCTCAGCCAACGTGAAAAGCCCAGTACAGCAATCAAAAGCAAAACAATAAAGACATAGAAATAAAGACGATACCCCCTTGAGCGGCTTAATTGGGGCAGTAGATGACTTAAAATATTCAATGGGTTCAAAGCGTCGGGCAACACCCGGTAGGGGGCTTGAAAAAAAAACAACCCCATACTCAAAAGCACTGCCCCCAGCCAACGCTCCAAAACTGAAAACCGAGGGAAAAACCATATCAATGCACCAGCAACCAGAAGCAAAATAATAATAAAACCCAGATCCCCCGCCAATAGAAGATTTTCACCAGAAACCCCTCCCAGCAAAGGTAAGGAAAATGGTATTAAGACAGAGAGGGTGAAAACTCCCCACCATAACCCAGTCAAGATGAACCGATCATTTAAAACCCGACCTGGGCGCCAGAAAAAATCAGCCAGCATAAAAAAAGCAACCCCCCCAATAAATAAGGGCATGTTAAAGAGTTGATATCTGGAAATGGTCAGAGGATGCCATGCCGAAAAAAGATAGTAACCCGGAATCAGGGTCATCATATCAAAACTACCCCGACTGTACTGCAGCTTCAAAGGATTATCCAGATAAGTCCAAAAAAGAGCGATGACTGTTACGCCGGAAAATATAAAAGCAGCAAGACCTTCCAACAGAGCCTTCACTTTGCGCCCAGACACCATCAATACACCAGTCAGCCAGAAACCGACAAAAACAATGACCGAAAAAAAGAATAACGAAAGATCAAAAAGGCCCTGAACAACCAACCAAAGCGACATGAAAATCAGATACCGCCGTTTGTCTTCCCGTAGATAATTAACCAAATCGGCAAGCCCCCAGATCAGAGGAAAGAAAAATATCATGTTCAGGTGCAGATAACTGATCTGTTTGAAAGGATGTAGCACCAGCAGTGCCGCTCCGAACAATGCAATATGATAGGGAACATCGAAGGAAGAAAAAAGCCTTCTGGCACCAAGACCAGCCATAATCAGAGCAAATAGCAGCAACAGGTTGTAGAGAAGCGGTAACGAGCGAACCCCAAAGGCCCACAACGGCGCAATCAGAGCGCCCTGCCCAAACATGTTCACACCTGCTGTCAGAGTATAGGGCAGAGGATAATAGATTGGGAAATGATAAAGGTCCCCCCAGTTTCCGGTCGCCAATGCCCGAGCAACATGAACCGCAACAGACATACTCAAATGGTTGTCCGTATTGTCTGGCATAACAATCTGACTGGTAAAATTCGGGACAAGAAAATAAAGACTGATCAAAGCGACACAAAAAAGAATAACAAGACCTGCAATTGACCGTTTCCAGTTCATTTCCCAGACCCAAAAGATCGGTTGATATGCTTGGCAACATCCGGCTCAAGCCAAAGAGATCCATCTTTTACCTGAGCTGACTTTATTTTCCAGACAGTCATGGCATATTCAGAATTTATCTCAAGCGGGAAAACGTCGTGATTGGATTTCAAAGACCATTCCAGACACTTTTCCTGATCATCAGATATTATCCTGACAATCCCCGCAAACGCCTGTTCTCCCCCTTCAGACCCACCCTGAAACCTGGCCAAGAGCCTATAGCATCCTTTTTTTAAAAAAACACGCGGTTCCTCGATGGAATGATCAATGTAAGTCCGTTGCAGGTAGGTATAAAGCCGGGGATCAATACCTGTCCGCTTATATATCATAACCTCATTTTGGCTGTAGTCAGAAAAGTTCAGATCACCACGAATATCTGACAAGTCTGCAAACACGACCAATGAATCGATCCGGTTAAGTGCATCATCTTGATAAAGCGGATCAAATACAGTCCACACTTCACTTTGCTCTGAGCGGATACTGATCCGATATACCCAATCGTGATGTAAGGCCTGGGCTGACAAGCCGGGCAGCTCAAAGGGAACGCCTCCAATGCAATTATTCAGAACAATGCGCTGATCATTAACTTCAATAGTAACTTGCTGGGGGATATCATCAGCAAAAATCATCCCTTTAAAAGCCTTTATATCCTTATGACTGTAAACCATACGCCAATCAGCAAAACAATTCGTTACAACGCTCGTTTTCAACAAACCTGGAGCCTTTTCATAAGCTCCCGCCGGATAAGCCATGGTGTCCTGCAAACGATGCAAAGCATATGACCTGGGTAAGTTAACCAGCTTAATGGCTGGTATTGGCTCTATTTTGGCCAGAGCCGTATGGTACCAAAAGGTGATATCTCCATCCCATTCGCTGAAACGCCTTTTCTGCACCCTGTGAAAAGGCAGATATTCTTCGAGCCGATGTCGCAATTCATGGCGTTTATCAGCATCACCTTGTCCGTTTAGCAGATAATCAGTCAACAATCCGCTGCTGGCAAAAGGCATCGCATTTTCCCCACGAAACACTTCAGTCTCCACCCCGATCAAGTCCCAGATGCCCTTGTCACCCGGGCGAACCGGAGAAAAATTTTCTCTTATAAAGGGTGTACCCAAAGCAAAGTGGCGATCTCTGAACTCTATTGCCCGATCAAGCGTAGTCGCCGTTCGCCACAGGTTGAAGCGTTTGATTGAATATACACCCTGAGTTCCTGCATACGCCAGAACTGCGACAAAAAACAAACTCCATACGATTTGTTTCCAGGCTCGGTGATACTTCCTCCTCCCAAATTCATCAATTACAAACTCTATGAAGAACTTTGCAGCCAGCAATGAGAGCGCCGAATAGAGTGGTAATCCCATACGATGGGCATAGAAACCAGAATAACCCAATATTCCTATATATGAGGCTATCGTAACCCAGACCAACAAATCTGTCCGACGAAAGCGGAAAATGAGAAAACAGAGTGAACCCAGAACCCCCAACATCACAACAGGACCAAAACTGGCAACAAAGTCCTTCAGGTACAAAGGGTAAGACAATGAACCCTTATCGTACAATTCAAAGCTAAAAAACACTTCATTAACATAGACAAAAGCTGCTTTTACATTGCCAAACAGATGAATCAACCAATTGGGCGCCCCGAAAAAAAAACCCACAACAATCCAAGCAGCTAAACGTAAAAGGTTTTTCAGAATGGCCCAGAGTCCGTGATTCCAATTAATCAGAACAAGCACAAAAATCAAAGCCGGTATTTCAACCGCTGCCTGAAATTTAGCCGCAATGGCCAAACCAGTTACCAAACCCAGCCAAAAAAGAGTCCGGCCATCCTTTTTCTCCTGATAGAGCAAGATCAGGTAAAGCTGAACTGTAAATAAAAAGGCAAGCAGCAGGTCCACTTTCAGAATATGCCCATCCAGAATAAGCAGCGGATTAACTGCAGCAATAAGCGCCGCAATCAACCCGATTCGAAGAGTAAAGAATCTCTTCCCGATGAGAATAATCCAATAAATTTGTAAAAGTCCGAAAACAGTCGAAACAAGGCGTCCAGCACCCATGACGATAGCCTGGCCCACATCACTGGTCCATAGTTCTCCGCTGCCGGGAATAATTCCCAGAAAAGTAAGAATCGGACCGTAAACCAAAGACAGACCATAGTTGATGTACTGGAATAAGGGTGGATAAAAATGGATGGGAAAAGGCTCCTTGGACAACTGGCTTATCCAGCTAAAAATCGTGTCCTCATCCGCAACAATAAAACGCCCCCATTGCTGCAGACGAAGCAAAAGTCCTAGTAGCAAAACACCCCAGAGGAACAATTCCTGCTTATTTTCCAGCTTTTTCAGAACCATTTTCATGCGTCGATACCTTTAGGTATATTTCAAATTTTTCTGTTAACAGAGCCATCTCTTGCACCAGACGTGCCTGATCTTTTTTTACCCGGGTTAACACCAGAGAAAAATGGAGTCCGATAAACACCAACGCCAAAACTGCAAAAACCAGGATCAGTGAGGGCGGATAATCAACACCAAACCAGTAGGCAACGCGGTTTATTTCCGGGCGAAAGATTGAAAAAAAAAGCATCCCCATCGCCGCCAGAAGCCAGATAATGGCGTAGCGCTCATACAATCGCCGTTTCCTGATCAGGTTTACTAGGTGACCGGTCAACCCCACACTGACCACGATCATCAACCACTGGATCTTATCTGGGCCCATATTTTCCTCTGCTTTTCTCAATAAAGGCAGCCAAAACAACCTTTATAACATAAAAAAAACTAACCCAACCCCCTATTGAGGAATGACCACGCACACGAGGCGCCATAGTAACCGGAACCTCAATGATTTTACAATGCCCGTTGGCAGCCACAATCAATTCTTCCGGTTCCGGGTAATCCACTGGATACCATTTCTCAAACAAGCTGAGCGCCTTCCTTGAATATCCTCTGAATCCCGAAGTCGGATCTCCAATCCACAGACCATCATTCAGAATACGGCAGAGCCAGGCAATTAGTTTTATACCAATCTTGCGAAGAGGCTTGCTTTGAAAACCCTCTTTAAGAATAAACCTTGAACCCACCACGATATCCGCACCTTCCAGCAAACCCAGACTGATTAACGCTACATCCTTGGCACGATGTTGACCATCGGCATCCATTCTGATCACATACTGGTAGCCATACCGTAAAGCATAAAGAAATCCTGTCTGGACCGCCCCACCAATACCCAGATTTACAGGAAGAGACAGCACTTTTGCCCCGGCTTTGCAAGCAATTTCAGCTGTCTTGTCTACGGAACCATCATTGACAACCAATATTTCGACGTTCCCGCAATGTTCCAACACATCAGAGACCGTATTCTCAATGTTGAGCGCTTCATTGTAAGCTGGAATCAGCACCAGAAAACCATCACTAGCCAACAAATAATCACCTTTTATCCTGATTTATGATTTCTTAATCTACGTTTTTAACGTTTCACAGAATTATAAAGGAACTGCTACAGTCTTGTAAAGGAAAACAGATTCACTTGACACACCACCCTCCTTATGCTATCCAGACATACAGAAACTGTGATGACAAAAAGAATACTTCTGAATATACTTGCTTTACCTATTTTCAGCCGAATATACGGCCGCTTAACTAAGATTCGCCATCCTCGTTTTCTGGTTAGACACGTTATCAAATTTTTTATTACCCACTATCAGATAGATCTTACCCATTATTCAGGTGCCCCGGATGATTACCCGTCCTTATCTCAATTTTTTGTCCGCCCTCTTAACCCGCACACCCGGACGATCACCCCCGATTCAAATAGCATTTTATCTCCCTGTGATGGCTTGTTAGTTGACTTACAGCTGATCAACTCTGACAGTGCCATCCAGGTAAAAGGGATGGAATACCCTTTATCAAGACTGGTAGGACGCGATCTGGACTGGAGCAGAGAATGGTGGCTAAGTGTACTTTATCTCTCTCCAGCCAATTATCACCGTTTCCATTACCCCTGGAGTGGGCGACTTGAAGAAATTCAGCAACTGGGTAACCGCCTTTTTCCGGTCAACCGACACGGAGTGACCACAATCCCGGGTCTTTTTATTCGCAACGAACGGCTGGTTCTGTCCTTTATCCTCAATGGCACGCCCGGTTTTGTGACCGCTGTTGGTGCCACTTTCGTCGGCAGTATCGCCCTTAGCGCCTTAGATAATAAAACCCTCAGCAAAGGGCGCATCCCCATTTACAAAGAGATCAAACAAACCGAAGAAATGGGTCGCTTCAACCTCGGGTCAACCATAATCCTGCTTTTCCCTAAAAAACTGGCAGAACCGATTTTAAAAATCGGCTCCCCGATAATAACCGGACAGCCATTGTTTCACATCAGCATTTAATCAATACGAAGCTGTTTTGCGGCCAGTTCCGGACTTACCGGATTGATGGTCAAGCCGCTACCCCACTCAATACCACCTGTTGGATACAATACAGGACGTAACTCAAGATGCCAATCAAAGAAAGCATCCCAGCTTCTCAGCTGAAGCGGAGCAGAATACAGAACCCATTGTAAAGCCCGATTACCCAGTACTTCACGCATCTTGGCCAACACTGCCACCATGGAACGTGCCAACTCCTGCAAACAATCCCGTGATGCCCGTTCAAAACATGCCTCATGATTTTTTGGTTGAAACAAAGTGTTAAAGGGAAACAGAGATGCGTATGGCTCAAAAGCAGCAATATGATCCCCACTCCAAACAAGCCGCACATCCTCTCGGATTTCCTGCAATAACCGATCACAGAACCCACAGCGTCCATGAAAATGCTCATATTTCAGACCATTCTGAAGTCGCACATCAAGTTGGGGTGCGATAATAGGCAAGGCCAGTATCTGAGCATGGGTATGAGGAATAGTCGCCCCGGCCCAGGCCCCCTGGTTTTTGATATATATCATAGAAAGCAAACGAAAGTCATTACGCAGGTCATTGAACCGCTGCTGTAACAAAACAAACGAGTTTAACCATTCCTCTTGAGTCAGCTCTGCTGCATCGGCAATATGTCGGCAGCTGTCAACAATCACTTCATGGGCCCCAACTCCGACAATCCAATCGTATATCCCTGCCCCCATCTTCTTCATTTGAGGTTCAACTCTAAGAGCCGGAAATCGATTGGGGACTACGCGAGTGGTCCACAGAGTGCCACCAGTCACACCTCCGGGTCTGATTGCTGAGATTTCAGCTGGAGTCATGCCCTCATTGCCAGGGCAAAAAGGGCATAAAGGATCAGCCTGAATTTCCAGAAATTTTTCCGGTATTGGTTCAACGCCTGGCCGGTTCAAGCGCTCAGGAGCAATAACCACCCATTGACTGGTCAGCGGGTCATGGCGGACTTCACTCATGGGTCCACCTCAAAGGCATTCTCAAGATGGGCAATTATCATTTTCCCATTTTCCTCCAATACTGAGATTACATCAAATCTGACCCGAAGATGGTTGTATCGGTCTCTGGCATGAAAACAAGTTGCGCCCAAAACAAGCCGCTTCTGCTTGCGAAAATCGACATATTCCTCAGGATCCCCCTGATCATTGCGTTTGCGGCTCTTCACTTCAACAAAACATAAAATATCTCCATCAATGGCAATCAAATCGATTTCTGCCGGACCAGATCGTACATTCTGACCAACAATACGATATCCCTTTCGAATCAGGTATTGCGCAGCCAGTTCTTCACCCATCCTGCCGGCAAGGTCAGACCTTGCCGGATAGGTATCTCCACCAACCTGTCTTTCCTTAATATTATTCATTTCTTCCACCCCCGCTTTCACTTGATCTCAATATCGATCAGGAAACAAAACGCCATTATCAACAACCATTGCCTTACGAAGCCAAACTGGAATCCATTCGTCTCGCCCCCCCTTTTGGCTTCTGGCGCTGATCAGATCAGCCAATATACCAGAGAAACGAGTGGAGTAATCAGCTGATGCTTCTTTTGGAAAAAGGTCTCGTCCATTTTGACAAGACAGAAGTGTCGAGCCCGATGCATTTATTCCCTCAATAAACCGATCCTGCCTGCCGTGATAAGTCTGATAACACCCAAGGCAAATATCTGTCTCATCAAATATCTCCAAAGGCCCCCCCCTGCGGCCAATCAGATCGGCAACAACCTTAGGCATGGGATTGGAGTGGAGATAAGATTCCGTTTTCAAATATTCCCGGGTTAACAATTTCGGATGCTTTAAGGTCCAGAAAGCTGAATTGATTACCACTGTGGAAAATGGTAAAAACCGCCCCGAATTGCCTTGATAAAGTCCTGGATTAGCAAGAAAATGTGTCATATCAAACATAGACTCGCTTGAAGTAAACAGATCTGCTTCCATAAACCCCACTTTATAAAGGCTGAAAGGATCACCGGAAAACGTTTCAATATTTTCATCAACAATATAGGATGAAAATGTTTTTAATGGAAACCGCCGCAACACCTCGTTTATACCATCATCAAACCGGCCACCTCCCAGTATTGAAACAATCACGGGATAAGCCTGCTCGGGCAGGCCATCTTCACTCAGCCGATCACCGACCATTTCCAGATGATTTAACAGTTCAACAGAGGATAGATACAGAGAGGGCGCTTTTAACTGACTCAATATGTTGTCGATACCGCTGAGCCTCAGCTTTGTTCCCAAAACATACAGACTTTCCGCCATGGCCGTTATCCCGGAAAAATGCGCCCATGATACCCGTTCTTTCTTCTCAGCGTCTAAGACCAGCTCCATATCAATCAACGTGCATCCCAGGCTTTGCAAACGGTTCAATAAAGGCATCTCTCCAGCCCAGCCGCCCTTCAATCCCAAAGAGGAAAGAAAATACCACCGGCCTGCGACAACAGCCTCTGGATCGACCTGGTTGACCCCCAAAACCCAAGTCTCCTCCCCGCTACTTCCAGACGAAGTCAACCCCACCTGGTTGTACTCATGGTCACCATATACTCGGCATGAGGATGGTTCAACTGAGACTTTCAAGAGAAATTCATTGGACAATCGACCAATATCTTTGGGAATCAACGGGGTAGCAGCCGCTTTTTCACCAGAGGATTCACCGGCCAACACAAGGTGAAGAGTCATGTCATCTCTCTCCTGATTTAAGCTTCAACCTTAACACCCTTGCGCCACTGCCGTCAACACCCCAGATATGACTCCCAAAACAAACGCATCTTAAATAACTTGCCTTTCCCCCCATTTCCCCCCTTTCCTAAAGGAAATGGGGGCACAAGAAACGATCTCTCATTTTTCTGGGGGGTGGGGCTGTGCCCCACAGCCCCGTAAAACTCCTGATATATCGGCCGTAAAAGAGAAATACTTTAGAGTATATGACCTTTATGAAGTTAATATTCCTGAATTAGGAAACTGCCTCTTTTGTATGTGAACCTTTTGAAAATTTCGCATAAAAAGCCCCTTTCCTTTAGGAGAGGGGTAGGGGTGAGGCTAAATTAAGGTGAAATAATTAAGATGCGTTTGCCCAGATATGACTCCAATCACTCTACTAAAAATAAAATCTTATCGCCGCTTTAACCTTTTTTCTATCTCCTCAGAATTCAGAGTTACAATGATGGGACGTCCATGCGGGCAATATTCATGCTGATCCAATCTAAAAAGATCCCCAAGCAGTTTTTTCATTTCCAATTCATGAAGCGGGTGATTCACCTTTATGGCACTCTTACATGCAATCGTTGCCAATCGGCCAGGATGATGTCCTTTTTCATCAGTTACTTCCTCATTCAATAAAGCCAGCAGGGTATCTCGAGCCTGATTGTCTGAAATTTCAGCCGGATATTTCCGAATCGACAACGACCGCTCACCCAGTGGCTCCAGTTCGAATCCAAGTAACTTCATCTCCATACTTCTTTCTTCAAATTGAGCCCACTCGCGAGGCGACAGATCACAAACAATTGGGAAAAGAGGAGCTGAAGCTGAGATTGAGCCTTCCTTACTGATCTGAGTCTGCAATCGGCTAAATATGACAGTTTCATGGGCGTTATGCTGATCCACCAGTAACAGTTCCCCCGCTTTTTCCAATACAATATAGGAATTATTGAACTGTCCCAGCAGCCGGAAGGAGTCATGCTTCGAAGAAAAGAAAGCGGGCTCATGATTGGCCTCATTTTCGTTTCTTTTCTGCCAAACTACATGATTATTTTGTGCAGGATAAGAAGAAAACGTAGGCTCGGCAACACCTTGTGCACCTTCCACCCTTTTTTCTTCTGTCTGTTCGGCTGAAAGCCCCCCCCCCCTGATAGCCGATGTCAAACCCCGATAAACCCATGAAAATACTGCCTGATTATCGGCAAATTTAATTTCCAATTTCATCGGATGAATGTTGACATCAATCTCATGGCCTGGTAGTTCCAGCAAAAGAACACCCTGGGCATGGCGCTCCTTCTCCAGTGCTCCTGAATACGCCTGATTGAAGGATGCCAACAATGTTTTTTCCTTTACGTTGCGTCCATTAACAAAAAAAAACTGCCGCTGGCGATCACGCCCGCCCTTTCCAGGCTTACTAACCCAACCAGATAAACGCCAGTTTGGCCCATTATTGGCACTAATCGGCATTAAACTGTCCAGAAATTCTTTGCCAAAAACCTGGAATATCCGATCATGGACAGAATTCACCGCAGGAAAAGAAAATAAATCACGCCCGTTGTGGCTCAGAGAAAAACCAATTGACCAATACGCCAAGGCCAGTTGTTCAACATACCTCAGGATTGCGTTCAGCTCAATCCGATCACTCTTGAGAAAACGTTTGCGTACCGGGTAATTGTAAAACAGATCCGACACAACCAGTTCGGTTCCTTTTGGGCAAACGCTCTCTTCCCGCCTGATTTCTCCCTGACCATCAAGAGTGACCAATACGCCCAAGCCGTCATGGCCGGTTGCACTGATCAAAGTGATTTTTGATACCTGTGCTATGGAAGGCAATGCCTCTCCACGAAAGCCGAGTGTATCAAGCCGATCAAAATCACCCAACCCGACCAATTTACTGGTGGAATGCCTAGAAAAAGCAGGTAAAATGTCCTCAGGGAAAAATCCGGACCCATCATCACGAATACGAACCACCTTTTTCCCACCCTCTTCAAGTTCAATCCTTACATTAGTGGCTTTGGCATCTAAAGAATTTTCGAGTAATTCCTTGACCACTGACAATGGTCTTTCGACCACTTCACCTGCGGCGATTTTACTATAAACCTCGGGGGCCAACGGTTTGACAATACCCATAATCTTTGCCCGGATCAGTTATTGGTTGTCAGAACCATACCAATGTCATCATGAACATAACTGCCGTCATTTGAATATGGTCCATATGGTGAATCATCAGGCGTACTCAATCGGGTCACCCCATCTGAAAAAGGTGAAGACCAAAGGCCATCAACTCCAGAAGACAGAACCAGTACCCGGTGAGCAGCAGTGTTGACTAAGGTGTTACCAGGAAAGTAGCGGGCACTGATGATGTACTGTCGCCCCCAGGGGTCCACGTGGCTAGGGA
>Ga0105099_10001016_pt1 | contig 18202 bp, 16 predicted proteins | sample PPLLak3cmMay2015_2_FD_79138 | JGI IMG/M metagenome (GOLD analysis project Ga0105099, IMG submission 79138) | Freshwater sediment microbial communities from Prairie Pothole Lake near Jamestown, North Dakota, USA - PPLs Lake P8 Core (1) Depth... | ecosystem: Environmental > Aquatic > Freshwater >... | reverse complement strand
CAGGGAAATCGTAAAAGGAATCGATTTTTTTAAACACAACAGGTAAAAAAATATCGATTACGATTACGAGCACGAGCACGAAAAAACCTTGATTTCATCAAGAAAAGTCTGCCTATAATTAAGACCACATCCATAAAATATACTTTTCCACTTCATTGTAGAGTACGTCTATTCAATAATAATCCTGCTCGATAATGGAAACAGTCGCCTAAAAACGGTGCTGATGCGATGCCGCCGTCGCTATCCGCCATCTGTCGAAATGACCCTGGCGCCGGCACTGCCTTTGTTCAAACGTATCTGGATGTTTTCACCGGCAGTGATCTGTTTCACATCGCTGACCACGGCGCCGTCAGATTTGGACACAATGCTGAAACCCCTTGAAAGCACGGCCAGAGGACTCAACGCATCGAGTTTTGCCGCGTTTCCGGACAGCATCGCGCGAAAATTCCTCAGGCCGTATGAAACGGCACGGATGGCGCGCTCATGCAGCATCGCGCACTGCATTCTTGATTCGGAGATACGGTAAAGGATTTTTTTAAAAGCCGGGTCGCGGATAACAGCGCCGAATCGTTCCCTGGCTGCTATGAAAAAAAGGTGAATATCGGCAGAGAACCGTCTTGATACCTCTTCAAAGTAGCGCCGGTTCTCCCGGTCATCCGCGACAGCCATCTCTGCGGCCGCGGAAGGCGTCGGTGCCCGGATATCCGCCGCAAAATCCGAAAGGGTGAAGTCGATTTCATGGCCGACAGCGGAAATAACCGGAATAGCCGACGCATATATGGCGCGGACGACATTCTCGTCGTTGAACGCCCACAAATCTTCGATAGAGCCGCCGCCTCTGCCCAGGATGATGCAGTCGGCCAGGCCGTGTTGGTTCATCTCGCCTATGGCTGCGCAGATTTCAGCAGGAGCATCGTTTCCCTGCACGGGCACGCTGCGGAGGATAATGTCCGTGTTTGGGGCGCGCCGGGACACCACCTTGATGATATCCTGCAGAGCCGCGCCGGTTTTCGCCGTGATAACCCCCAGCGTCTTGACGCTTTCCGGAAGCGGTTTTTTACGATCAGGATCAAACAGCCCTTCTGCCTGGAGCCGCTGTTTCAGTTTTTCGAATGCACTATGCAGCGCGCCGATGCCCAGCGGCCTCATTTTATGCACTTCGAGCTGGTAGTAGCCGCCCTTGCGGTAGACCCGGACCGAGGCAATTGCCGCCACAGACATGCCGTCTGCGGGTTTGAACGGGTGGGCCTGCACCACCGAACGCCACATGACCGCGGGTATCTGGCTGATGGTGTCCTTCAGCTTGAAATAGCAGTGGCCGGCAGACGACGGCCTGAAATTGGATATCTCCGCTTCCACCCAGACGAGCGTGTTTTCCGATTCGAGCACAAAGCCGATGCCCTCGTTGATTTCCGTGACCGTGTACGGTTTCTCACACTCGTGGGGCGACAGAAAGGGAAATGGCGCTTTCATGATTTATAGGAGAGCCGTTTGAAGACCCGTGTGATGGTTTTCGCCCTGCCGCTGGCGTCGTCTATGTCCAGCAGCACCGCATTGAGCATGGGACCCTTTTTGGCCGGCTCGAAACGGATATTTCCCTGGGTAAGGTATTTCTCGATGATGGGATTCACTTCCATGCCGATTGCCGACTGCTCCGGGCCGGTCATACCGACGTCGGATATGAATGCGGTGCCTCCGGGGAGGATGCGCTCGTCGGCGGTCTGCACGTGGGTGTGCGTTCCCAGCACCGCGCTTACTTTTCCGTCAAGATACGTGGCCAGGCAGATCTTCTCGCTGGTCGCCTCGGCGTGGAAGTCCACGATGATAACCGGCGTTTCGGATGATAGTTCCGAAACGCAGGTCATGGCGGTTTTAAACGGGCACTCGAGTTTGTCCTCGAAAAAGGTGCGGCCCTGCAGGTTGATAATGCCGACCCTCCTGCCGTCGGGCAGGGTATGGACGATTTTGCCTTTTCCCGGCGTCAGGTCGGGCATGTTGAGGGGCCGCAGGAGCCGGTCTGCGAGCTGCTCGTGGCCATACACCTCGGCGTCGGCCATGGAGTGGTTGCCGCCGGTGACAACCTGCACGCCGTACTTGTAGAGCTTTTTGAGTATCTTTGCCGTGACGCCTCTGCCCCCGGCGGTATTCTCCGCGTTGGCGATGCAGAGCTCCACGGCATACTCGTCACGCACCTCCGAAAGATTCTCCGCAAGTATTCGTCTGCCGGCGCTGGCAAAAACATCGCCGATAAAAAGTATTCGCATAATTACTTCGCATATTCGGTAAAACGGATTTCCCGTATCGTCGTGACCTTGATCTGTCCCGGATATTCCATCTCATCCTGTATTTTCTGCGAGATCTGAAGCGCAAGCTCTTCCGACTGCGCGTCATTGATGTTATCCGGCTCGACGATGACACGGATTTCACGTCCGGCCTGGATGACATACGATTTGTTGACCCCTTTGAATGAGTCCGCGATCTCCTCAAGCTTTGAAAGCCGGTTGACGTAATTGGTAAGGGTCTCTTTCCTGACGCCCGGCCGCGAGCTCGAGATCGTATCCGCGGCCTGAATAATGATCGGATATACGGAGAGCGGCTGCACGTCTTCGTGGTGAGCCGCTATTGAATTGGCGATGATTTCGCTCTCGCCGTTTTTCGAGGCCAGCTCGGCGCCGAGTTCGGAGTGGGTGCCTTCGACCTCCCGGTCTATCGATTTGCCGATATCGTGCAGCAATCCGGCGCGTACGGCAATTTTATTGTCAAAACCGAGTTCGCTGGCAATGATCCCGGCAAGGAGCGCCACCTCTTTGCAGTGCTGGAGCACGTTCTGGCCGTAGGAGGTACGGTATTTAAGTCTGCCGAGCATCTCGACGAGTTTGGGCTTCAGGCCGTGCACGTCAAGGTCATAGAGCACCTCCTCCGCCGCCTCCTTCATTTTTTTGTTCAGCTCCTCCGTGCTTTTGGCGATGAGCTCTTCGATGCGGCCCGGATGTATCCTTCCGTCCGAAATCAATTTTTCAAGCGCCAGCCGTGCGATCTCCCTGCGGATAGGATTAAAGCTGGAGAGGATGACCGCTTCGGGCGTGTCGTCGACGATGACGTCGATCCCGGTTGCCTCTTCAAAGGCGCGGATGTTTCTTCCCTCGCGCCCGATTATCCGCCCTTTCATTTCGTCGTTGGGCAAATGAACGACCGAGACCGTGGATTCAACCGTGGTTTCGGCTGCGCAGCGCTGTATGGCGCGTACCACGATCTCCTTTGCCTCCTTTTCGGCCTCTGCCTTCGCTTCGTCCTTTTTATCCTTGATAAGCTGTGCGCACTCGAAGCGAACCTGGTTTTCGAGGTTTTCGAGGAGAATTTTCCGCGCTTCCTCGGTAGTCATGTGGGCGATCCGTTCGAGTTTCTCGTTTTCCGCGGCAACGAGCCGGGTCAGTTCCACGTCTTTCGTGCGAAGGGTTTTTTCCTTGCTGTTCAGAAAATTTTCGCGCGCCTGAAACTCGTTTTCGCGCTTAGAGATAACATCGCCCCGGTTTTTAAGATCGAGGCTCTGTTCCTTGATACGCTGCTGTTCGTTGCGGATCTCCTCTTTTTTTTCAGCGACTTCCTGTTCAAATTTTGTTTTCGCTCTGAACCACTCATCCTTCGCTTCAAGGATCGCCGTTTTTTTCGCAAGTTCCGCCTCTTTCCTTGCCTTTTCAAGGATAATGTCCGCCTCTTTCTGGGCTTCACGTTCCTTTTTTTCAGAAAATTTTTTGATAACGACCGAGCGCCAGTAATAGCCGACGAGTCCGCCGGCAAAAAGGCCGAATATCACTGCGCTTACAATAAATGTTCCTCCGTTCATATTCTCTCCTCTCTGCAGTTCGCTTCGCTGAGCAAACCATGTTTTATATATACTGCCAACTCGCCCCCTGACCCTTAATTAAGAGAGAGGCTGGAGAGTTCGATGTTTCCTATGAAAAAGGGATAGACAGATCCGGTTACCGGCCGACCGGTACGGCAGAACGGGTTTTGTGGCGGGAGCTGGTGTGCTGAAGGCGGTTTTAGAAAAACCGGTGCGTTTTAGCTTTCACGTAAGACGAGGTCGATTTTTTTTAATAAGTTGTCTGCTTTTTCCTTTAATTTAGAGAAATTTTTCTGCACCTCTTCGCATTTTCCCTTATATCCGTCCAGTTCACCTGCAATGTTCAGCGCTGATAGAACTGCTATTTTGGCGTTGTCGCGTATGGAACTGCCTTTTTTTATTTCCATCATTTTCTGACTGACCATGTCTGCAACTTTTTTTGTTGTCTCGATATCGACATCAGTTTTAATGGAATATTCATCGCCGCAAATAGTAACACGCACACTCTCGCTCTTTGAAACCATTCAACCCCCAAGATGACAAAAAATGTCAGCTCAGTATGCTACTCCACCGTTTCAAGTCGTTCAATTAAGCTTTTGATTTTTTCAGAAGCGTTTTCAAACTGTTCATGCTTTTTGGCTGATTCGGCTTTATAGCTGTTCAGTTCGTTTATAAGCTTTCCATTCTCCCTTTCTAAATCACCAATCTTGCTCTCTTTTTCTTGTATCTCCACCTTTATCTTTTGAAATGAATTAATGAGCTTATCTACTTTATTTTCAAGTTCATCAACAAAATCAACAGTCACAACGACACTCCTTTTCAAATCGTATATGTGAATATATTAAAGAAAACCTTTAGAGACTGTCGCTAAATTATCTGTCCTTCTCATCGCAGGACTAAAGCCTTTTTTGCGAAGATAATTTGGCGTACAGTCTCTTACCCCAAAGCCGTACAATATCTTACAAAAGTTTCCGGCTTTGCCGGGTTAGATAATAATTATAACTCCAATGAAATGCAAACAGTTATATATAAATATAACCTAAAGAACAAAAAATTACAATACCCTTTATTAATTCTATAATTAAAAGGCAATGGTGTCAATTGAAATTACGCTCTCAATGCGGTCACCAGTGCTCTCGTGCCACTACCTGAGTACGGCATTAAATCTGGCCTTCATGGTTTCAATGATTTTGGTACACACCGCCTCCGCATCCGCGTCGGTCAGGGTGCGTTGCGCCGATCTCAGATGTATTGCATAGGCGATGCTCTTCATGCCTTTTTCCAGGGGCTCGCCGCGATACAGGTCGAAAGGTTCTATATATTCAATCAGGTCGGACAGGGAGCAGATCTCGCCGGATATCGTTGACGAGAGTATCTGTTCCTCCATGACGAAGCAGAGATCCCTTTTTATCGCCGGAAAACGAGGCAGTGGTGAATAGAGCGGTTGCGTGACGCCAAGCTCCAGCAACTGGGTGATATCAAGCTCCGCGTAATAGACGGCGCTCTTTATTCCAAAGCTGCCGGTTATCCTGCCGTGAATCAGTCCGGCAACGCCGGTGATGCCCTGGTTGTTTACCGATGCAGATTCAGCGTCGAACCACGGGTGCTCCGGCTCGGCCGGAGTATAGATAAACGGCGGCAGGCCGAGGCTTATCCGCACGGTCTGGAGAATAGTTTTAAGGAAAAAGAAGTCGGCCGGCGCCGCAGGTCCAGCCCACGAAGCCGGAAGAAAATCGCCTTCGAGGAGTATGCCCAGCACCTCGCGCTCGCGGGGAAGCTTTGTGCTGCTGCTTGTAAACGTCCTTCCCAGCTCGAACAATTTGTTATGGGCGTTGCTCCGGTTGAGATTGTAGGCGGTGACGTCGAGCAGGCTTCCCAGAAGCGTGGTGCGCATTCTGGACATTTCCGGATTCAGCGGATTGAGCAACACGACCGGGGCGACGGCGGGTGTTAAAAGAGCGCAGTTCTTCCCCGAGGTGAGGTTGTTGGTGACGGTCTCGTGCATGCCGGCAGCCGCAAGCGATCTGCGTATGATCCCGCATATCGTTTCACGGGGACTGACCGGCTGGTCCATGGCAACGGTGGCGCGTACCGAGGCCGGGACGGTATCGTACCGATACATCCTGCCCACCTCTTCGATGAGGTCGATTTCAGACTCGAGGTCGTGCCGAAACTGTGGCGCCTCAAACAGCACCGTGTCACCCTGATCCGCAACACGGAAGATCTGCAGGGTGCGGAGCAGTTCCACCATAGTATCCTTGCCGATGCTGACGCCGAGGATCCGGCAGACCCTTGAGGGGCGCAGCGGTATTTTTTTCCTGGCTACGGGCGCCGGATGCTCGTCGATAACGCCTTGTACCACCGATCCTCCGGCGAGGCTTTGTATCAATGTCGCGGCGGTATCGACCGCCTGCTCGCATCCTGTCTGCGGGTCGACGCCCCGCTCGAAACGGTAGGATGATTCGGACGAAAGGTCCAGCCGCTTCGACGTTTTACGTATACCCACCGGGTTGAAATAGGCGCACTCAAGGAAAACGTTTTTTGTCGCATCCGTGATGCCCGATGCCTGGCCGCCCATGACACCTGCAATGGCGACAGGCCCGCTGCCGTCGCAGATCAGAAGGTCTTCGGCGGTCAGGGTCCGGTCTGTCTTGTCAAGTGTTGTAAAGGTCTGTCCCTGCCGGGCTTTTTTTACCACGATGGTTTTGCCCGCAATCCGGTCGTAGTCGAAAGAGTGCATCGGCTGGCCGAACAGGAGCAGTATATAATTGGTAACGTCGACCACGTTGGACAGGGGCCGGATATCATGTGCTGTGAGCCGGTATTTCAGCCACAGGGGAGACGGTTTAATGGTGACTCCACGAAGCAGCCTGCCCATATAGCGGGGGCAGCCCGCACTGTCTTCGATGCTGACGCGTATGCAGGTATCAATGGTCTCGCCCGCAGCCTCGGGCGGCGTGAGCGCTATGGGTTTGAGGGGTTTTCCAAACAGCGCCGACACCTCGCGGGCTATTCCCAGAACGCTGAGGCAGTCGCCGCGGTTGGGGGTGAGTTCCAGGGTGAAGACCGTGTCGTCCGGCAGGTAGCTGGATAGCGCCTCGCCGGTTTTCCATTCGGGGGGCAGGGTAACGATGCCCTCGTGGTCGTCTGAAATGCCCAGCTCACGCTCGGAGCAGAGCATCCCCGCCGATTCCACACCGCGGACTTTCTGTTTTTTTACGATAAAGTCCGGCGAAAAGGCCGTGCCTGCGGTAGCAAGCGCGCTTTTCATACCGGCACAAACGTTCGGTGCGCCGCACACAACCGTCAGCAAAGCGCCTGTTCCGGCATCGACCGTGCACACGGAAAGATGGTCGGAATCGGGGTGCTTTTCTGCGGTTACAACCTTAGCGGCCACGACACCCGCAGGTATGCAGCGGCGGTCGATGGACTCCACTTCTACGCCTGCGCCGGCAAGCCGGGCGGCGACCTCGTCCGCGGAAGCCTGTATGTCAACCAGTTCCTTCAGCCAGTTATACGTTACTTTCATAGTGTCGGCATGTACCTGTTAGAAGTTGCGTGAATCTGAACCGTTAAAACTGCGCCAGAAAGCGCACGTCGTTTTCATAAAAGAGCCGGATGTCGTTGATGCCGTATTTGAGAAGCGCAATACGGTCTATTCCCATACCGAAGGCGAAGCCGGTGTATCGTTCGTTGTCGATACCGCCGTTTCGGAGCACGTTGGGGTGAACCATGCCGGCGCCGAGAATTTCGAGCCACCCGCTCTGTTTGCACACGCTGCACCCGGATCCTTTGCAGAGGAAACAGCGCACGTCGACCTCCATGCTCGGTTCGGTAAAGGGGAAGAAGCTCGGCCTTATTTTTATCTGCGTATCCGGACCGAAGAAACGCCGTGAAAAAGCAAGCAGCGTTCCTTTCAGGTCGGCGAGGCTGACGTTTTCGTCGATGTAGAGTCCTTCGATCTGCCCGAACTGGCAATAGCTCCGGGTGCTTATCTCCTCGTTCCGGTATACCGTGCCTGGCATGATGCAGCGTATCGGCGGCTTCTGTTTTTCCATGACCCTGATCTGCACCGGCGACGTATGCGTGCGCAGGACGACGTCGTCCGACACGAAAAACGTATCCTGCATGTCCCGCGCGGGATGATGCGGCGGGAAATTGAGGGCTTCGAAGTTATAGTAGTCGGTCTCTACGTCGGGACCGTAGGCAATGGTAAAACCCATGCTGAAAAAGATCGAGCATATCTGGTCGCGGATCTGCACCAGCGGATGGATGCTCCCGTGGGGAAGCGGCCGCGCGGGCAGGGTCGGGTCAAAAGCCGCGTCAGTTTTTCTACCGCAGCGGCTCTTCCACGGCGAACCTTTAAATTCCTCCTCGATTTCCCCGTGCAACTGGTTTGCTTTACCGCCGAACATCCTGCGCTGATCCATGGGCAGGTCCTTTAATCCCTTGAGCAGGTTTTTCAGAATGCCTTTTTTACCCAGATACCTGATTCTGAAAAGCTCGGCTGACGGGTCGTCTTTCAAGGCCCCGAGCTCCGCCCTCACGGTTTTTTCCAGCTGCTCCAGCTCCTCCAGACTGCTATAGCGGTGTTCTTCAGTCATGGCCGGTTACGCCTTCACTGTTTCCACGATTTTAGTGAACGTCGCGGGTTCGTACATTGCAAGGTATGCAAGGGTTTTGCGGTTAAGCTCGACGCCTTTTTCCTTGATGGCTTTGATAAACTGCGAATAACTGATACCGTTGAGGCGTGCGCCGGCGTTGATACGCATGATCCACAGGGCGCGGAAGTCCTGTTTTCTTGCTTTCCGGTCACGATAGTTATAGACCCCGCTTCTCCAGAATGTCGCTTTTGCCGGGACGAAACAGTTCGCCCTTTTTCCGAAATTACCCGACGTGGTCTTCAGCAGTTTTTTCCTTCTCCTGCGTGACGCTACACGGTTTTTTGCTCTTGGCATGTTGTCTCTCCTTATTAAATACTGAAAAATGTTTTTCCTGCGATTTTACAATACGTGCATACCGGTCTTTCTGTGCAACGGTATGGGGTCGCCCGGTGAACGTGCGGTTATTACCCCAGCATCGTTCTGAGCTTCTTTTCAAACGATGGATTGATCAGCGCCGTTTTTCTCAAACCGCGTTTCCGCTTCGATGGTTTTTTGGTAAGAATATGTCTTGAGAAAGCCTTCTTTCTTTTTACATGTCCTTTGGCGGTCAGCTTGAAACGCTTCTTTACCGCGCTTCTGGTTTTCATTTTAGGCATACGAATCTCCTTTATGGTATTAAATTGTCGTTTCTGTCGGTTTTTCCAGGTTTTCTTCAGCCTCTTTTTTTTCTTTTTCCAATTTACGCAGATAGGCTTTGATTTTTACTTTGTCCGGGACGTACATCGATATCATGTTTCTTCCCTCGAGTTTTTCCTTCATCTCGCATTGTGACAAATCTATGAGGTCATTGTCTATGCGATCCAGTATTTCCCTGCCGAATCCGGTGTAGGCAATCTCCCTGCCGCGGAATACCACCGTGACTTTTACGCGGTCGCCTTTGAGGAGGAATTTTCGTGCATGATCGACTTTAAAGGAATAATCGTGGAGCTCCGTCTTGGGGTGCAGCTTTATCTCCTTGAGGTGCACGATATGCTGTTTCTTTTTTGCCTCTTTCTCTTTTTTCGCTTTCTCATATTTGAATTTTCCATAGTTCATTATACGGCATACCGGCGGTTCCGCGTTGGGAGCGACTTCGACAAGGTCGAGGCCTGCTCGTATGGCTTTTTCGATAGCTTCTCCAACCGGTATAATACCGATCGCACTGCCGTCCATGTCAATGACCCTCACGCGGGGCGCTCGTATTTTATCGTTTACCCGGGTCTGGTCATCATCCTTTTTCTGGAAAAATCTGTTAATAAATGCCTCCTCGTTAAAGGTTCGTGTTTTATAGAATAGCCTTGTCGGCTATCTCTTTTTTTAACAGGTCAATAAACTGCTGCAGTCCCGAGGATCCTTTATCTCCGTGTTTGTGCTGACGCAGCGAGACGCTTTCGGCGGCTTTCTCCTTTTCTCCCACGATTGCCATATAGGGGATTTTGTTCAGTTCCGCCTCCCTGATTTTATACCCGATTTTATCGTTGCGGACATCAAGTTCCGCGCGGATACCCGCCGCGACAAGCCTGTGGTAAACCGTTTCCGCGTATTCAAGAACTTTTTCCGAAACCGGGATCACCCTGGCCTGAACCGGCGAAAGCCACAGCGGAAGACATCCCCCGAAGTGCTCGATCAGTATGCCGATAAACCGCTCCATGGAGCCCAGCAGCGTTCGATGGATCATCACCGGTCGTTTTTTCTCGCTTAGTGCATCCGTATACTCGAGCTCAAAACGCTCGGGCATACTGAAGTCAAGCTGAATGGTGCCGCACTGCCAGTTTCGTTTCAGGCTGTCGAAAATATGGAAGTCGATTTTTGGACCGTAAAAGGCTCCGTCTCCGGCATTAAGCTTGTAGGTGATGTTTTTCTGTTTTAACACCTTTTCCAGCGTTTGTTCGGAAAAATTCCATATTGCCAGCTCGCCGATATAGTTCTGCGGTCGCGTTGAAAGCTCGATACGGAAATCTTTAAATCCGAAGGTATGATTTATGTGGAATACAAAGTCGATTACCGCCGCTATTTCCTGTTCCACCTGGTCCGGCGTGCATAAAATGTGCGCATCATCCTGGGTAAACTGTCGCGCTCGCGCAAGCCCGTGCAGAACACCGGCTTTTTCGTGCCGGTGTACCAGCCCGAATTCGAAGTATTTAAGGGGCAGATCACGGTAGGAGTGGGCGGTATTTTTGTATATCAGCAGTCCGCCGGGGCAGTTCATCGGTTTTATCGCGTGCATGGTCTTGTCGATCTCGGTGAAATACATGTTTTCGCGGTATTTGTCCCAGTGACCGCTGCGGTGCCAGAGCTCCTCGTTCAGGATGATAGGCGTCTTGACCTCATGGTATCCGCGGGCCAGATGCTCTCTGCGGCTATAGTCAAGGATGGCATTATACAGGATCATTCCCTTCGGGTGCCAGAAGGGGAATCCAGCGCCCTCTTTGTGAAATGAGAACAGGTCAAGCTCTTTGCCAAGCTTGCGGTGATCGCGCTTCTTTGCCTCTTCGATCATGGCCAGATACTCGTCGAGCTGGGACTTTGATGGAAAGGATATGCCGTAAATGCGCTGAAGCATCGTGTTTTTCTCGTCACCCCGCCAGTAAGCGCCGGCGTTGCTCGTAAGCTTTATCGCCTTGATATATCCGGTGTCCGGTACGTGGGGGCCGCGGCACAGGTCGAACCAGGCGCCGCCCTGATAATAGAGGCTGGGCTGGCCCTGCATTTCCTGTAAAAGCTCTATCTTGTACGGTTCCGATCTTTTTCTGAAAAGTTCCACCGTCTCTTCTTTTGAGCACTCTTTTCTGGCAAAGTGCTTTTTCTGCGCGATGATGTCATAGCAGCGTTTTTCTATTTTTTCAATATCTTCCGGCGCAAACGGTTTTTCAACCTCGAAATCATAATAAAAGCCCGCGTCTATGGAAGGTCCTATGGCAATTTTTGCTGATGGGAACAGGTCCTGCACCGCTTCGGCCATGATATGGGACGAAGAGTGCCAGAAAGCCGATTTCCCCTCGGCGGTTTCAAAAGTCAGGAGTTCAACCCGGTCATTTTCATGCAGCGGTGTGGAAAGATCCGCCAGGGTCTCGTTGATCTTTGCGATAAGGGCGCTCTTCTGGAGCTTTTTGCCCAGCGTTTTTGCAAGGTCGAAACCGGTTGATCCGTTTTCAAGAGTAAATGACGAACCATCGGGCAGAATTATATTCATAGCGTACCTGCCGTTTAAAATTGTAAAAAAATCAGTTTCGTTAAATCAATCCAGCAACAATGCTTTCCACCCTCTGTTTTTCATAACGGGCTGCCGCTGGCAGCCTGCCCTGGGGTAAGAGGAGAACCGTTGGGCTCGCTAGAGATACCGGACTGTTGCCCGGTATACTTTGTCGTTACTAAGGAAAAACCGCGGGTTGCCGGGTTTTTCCGCACCATTGTATGGTGGGCGATACTGGGATCGAACCAGTGACCTCTTGCATGTCAAGCAAGCACTCTAACCATCTGAGCTAATCGCCCGAAAATATACATTATGGCGAAGCCGTCCAGAAACGGCCGTTTCTGCAAACCACTAAAAATACGACTCAAGACATGAGCGTGTCAATGCTTCAGTGCAATTTTCGCTATTTTGCCAAAGAGGCTGAAAAAAATAAAAAGCCCCTTTGGGGAAGGGGCTTAAGGAGGAGGCCTTGAAGGGTTAGAAAAACCTCCCGGGGCAAAAATGTCTTTCTATTGTGTTAAGACACTATTTTCAGAAATATCTCCGTTCGTATTTTGCAATGAACAAGTATGTAATATGTTATATCTGATATATTAATATACTATAAAAAATGGTGAAATGCACAACTATTTCATTTTTTTTATTTTCGGTTTTAGCGGGGATAACCGACACCCATTAGAACCATAGAAATAATTTTCTGACAATTTTCACCCTGAAGGGTACTTCGAGGCAGAAAATTATTTCGTGAAGGCTTTAGTCCTGCACTAGCAGGGTTCTTATCCTGTTGTTCTGTGTAAAAGGTTAAAGGACTAAAGTCCAGCTTGTCTGGGTTAAGGAAATGGAGCTATGCTGATGAAAAAATGCAGCGGTATCATCTGTCTGATTCGAAGGTAATCACACAAGGCAATCTGAAAATCCTGCAAAGAAGGTAAAAAAAACGCCCATATTCCGGCTTTGCAGGGTTATGAGATGAATCATTGAAGCGCCAGGCTACTGCTCCAACCGCTTCAGTTTCGTGCCGAGCAGATCTTTTTGAAGCGAAAAGTAATATCCGCCATAGTCGGACCTTGAGCGGATATTTTGCGGGACCAGGCGATTTTCAATGACAACCTGATCGCTTTCGTTGTCGATACGTATGGGCTCGGCGGAAAAAAATTCTTTGTGAACATCGCTTTTTTCGGTGGCCTTCAGCACGGCTCCTTTCGGCAGAATGCACATGAAGCTCTCGTCGTCGTCTTCGGTGCTTCGCAGGGTTCCTTTATACCAGAAATCTTCGGCAACCTCGAACCGGTCGCCTACATCAACATTCTTTTCCGACTTCTGGCATCCGAGAATAATAGAGCAGAGAACCGCAACCACGATAAAACGGTACTGTATGTTGCGCATGGTACCAACCCCCTTTAATAAAGTTGTATCAGTGTGGGATATCCATAACTGGAAATCAGTAATCCGGTTTTAACGATTTAGTCAGGCTGGAAAAAGGGGGGAAGCTCGGGGCTGTGTTCACATCACAGGATATTCTCTATGTCTGTATCGCGGTGCTCACCGCACTTCTCCAGCAAACCTTTTACGCTTACTGAATGGCGGCCCGACCATCCATATGAAACCTGCAGCACAAAACTGGTACTGCACCCTTTTTAATAAGCCGGCAAAGCGGGAAGCTTTTGAATACCTGATTATAGGCTTTGCGGCATAAGATACTGTACGTCAAATTATCTACGCTCGCCGCGTAAATAATTTTCCTACAGTATCTAATATACTACTGTTATCGCGATTGTGCAAGCATTAAGAGGGAAACAGATATAATAATACGTTGAGCGGAGTGATTGTACTCAAGTCATCCGCTCCTGCGCATTATTATCTTAAACTTAGGATAATAAATAAAAGTATCAGATCGCCAGCGGTTGTTTCAGGCAGTAAAACGCCCGGAATCTGCCATGCAATAGCGGATCCTGGGCGCGTATAGCTCATAACGGAAGAAAAGACAAATCGCCTATTTTGCCGCTTCAGTCGCTTTGTTTTCAGCAGGTTTCTGCTGTGCTGCGGGTTGTGTTTTCGTTTCTACCGGCTGCACCGCATTCGGCTGCGTAACCGGTTGCACTTTCACTTCTGTCTGTTGCGCGTTTTTCTGCTGTGCCGGCGTAATCGTTTTCACTTCTGTTTGAGGGGGTGTATTCGGTTGCGTTTTTATTTCGGCCTTCTGTGCCTTTTGCTCCTGGAGTGCCGGTTTTGCGATATAGGTCCGGTTCTCGATCCGCTCGGCTTTTCTGTCGCCGTTATTGAATCTGCGATAATTGACGGATACATAATCACCGGGCTTGAGGTCCGCCGCTGTCAGCGCTGTGTTTTTTGCCGTTATGGTAGTGGCGGGAGTGATCGAAACGGGATAGTCACCGGATTTCACTTTAATGGTGATCGATTTTTTGGCCGGATCAACAGAGACGATGACGCCGGCAAGTACTTTTTCCACACCCCTGTCTTCAACAACCGCTGCTTTTGCTGCAGCGGGATCCGCTGCTGCAGTCGGCTGGATTTTTGCCGGTTGTGCCCACAACAGCGTCATCATACAGAATAACGTACAGACCCCAATAAAAGCATACTTCATACATGCCCCCTAGTGAAGAGAGTTAAAAAAATGTATTTAAAGCACTTTGTTTGTGCTGGTCATATCTTAGATGTCACCGTGTTTGAAAAACGGCTCTGTTAATTCTCTATGAGGCGAAACGATTGTAAAGGCGATACTTCTTCTTAAACAAAATCATATTGTGCACTGACGAGACATCGAGTGCTTCACAAAAAGAGAGTGCCCCTCCCCGGGTAACCAGATCTTTCGGGCCAGGATACCCTTTTGCCCGCTTGCGCCTGGTCAGAAGATTTCAATCCGATGCGTTGTCTCTGAAAGTAGCGTATTCATCAAAACCGATACACATCTGAAATTATAAACGACACGCAACTTTTATCAAGGATTAAATATATAATCGGCAAGTATGCAGAGACAATGGTTTCGCTGCGGTTTTTTTTAAGATACATTTTTTATTGCCAGGAAATGGAATGCTCTGCTATCATTGAAACCCACCGTCACCCTACCTCCAAAAACTCAGGGAAAATTTGCGGGTACCAGTTATTTCCCCGAGGTGTTGATTGAATCCCTGCCGCCATTGTCAATCCATTGTTTCCACTTCTGGGGATCGGGCCCGAAATCTCTGCCATACAATTTTTGCAGAGCGCCGAGTGCTGCGCCCCGTTTATATGTTTTGGGATTGGAAAGAAGCGAAACAAGGAGGCCTGCGGCTTTGGCGTCTTTCATCATGCCCAGGAGCATGATGGATTTGGTGTGGATTGATTGCTGGGGATGAACTGTCAGATCCATGACAAGCCGCAGCATGTTCTCGGCTGAAAGGGAGTCCGCGAGCTGCGGGAGCCGATCTTGCGGGGTTTGAACGATTCTTTTTGCCAGGCGGTCGGCAGTGCCGAGGTCTTTGGTTTTCCATACGATAAAGCCGCCGGCAGCTATGATGATTGCGATGATAAGAAATTTTTTCACACGACCTCCATTGAATAGATCTATTCTTTGCGGGTGGTTACTTGTCGAAACAGTTTTTTCTCAAAATGGCAGCCCATCTCAACCCACACCTGATTTTCTGTTTTATCAAAGTATTCCTGCGGTTTGATGTCGACGAAATCGAGGCGGAAGCCCCAGTCGAAAAAGAAATAGTTCAGAAATTCGGTTTTATGGTCAAGCTGGATATGCCAGTAGGGCTTATTTGTTTCATACATCCGGTTGCCCTGCCATGTCTGGAAATTTTTGCCTTTATAAAACAGCGCGGAGGCGTTGAAACCGAAGATGTTTATCCATGCCCTTGACATGGTTCCCCAGCCCTTGTGAAAATGGTCTTTGGACCGGTTGGGATTCGTTGCAGAGACCAGGATATACTCTTCTGCGCCCCATTCCCGGAATATTTTCCCGGCATAGGTATGAGTAAAGCCGATACCGCCGCACCCGGTCACATTATCCCGCATCGGGTCGTTGGGGGGATCGTACTGGTGGCCCCCGAAATGTTCCCAGTGTACCATTGCAGCGAGCCTGAACGGCTTGAGGTGCAAAAAATTCACGGAGCCGACACCGAGGTTTTCTTTGTGGGACGGTGTATTGAGGGCGTCGTACCGGCCCCACGTATCAGTTGAAAACAGGGTTCCCCGGTAGAGAATCTGAACACCCTCTTCGATACCCGGCTCATAGGTGCGCTGCTCCCGGTATATGGCGTCGGGAAGGCTGTGCCGGTTATCCGAATAGAGTTCTCCAAGAATAACCGAATAATTACCCAGCATATATTCAGCCCGGAAGATCGGCCGTATATCGCTTAAGAACTTTTTGTCGCCGTATGCTTTGCGCGTGAAGAGTCCAAGCGAAAAGCGGAACTGTTGTATGGGCTGATACTCCAGCCGCAGCTTGTTATGAGCCCCAAGATACAGATATCCGTCACGGTACTTGTTGAAGTATTCAAGGTTGTTCAGGTAGTTGAGCATGTCGTCGGAGATTGAAATGCCAAGGAACGGCTCTGTTTTTGTTGTATCCGAGGCGGAAATCAGCCTCAAGCCAAAGCAAAGAATTATCAGGAGAGACACGATACTTTTTTTCACATTGTCACCCTATTGGATTTTTACTATGCGTCGAGCGTGTATTTAAAATAGTATATACCTGATTGAATTTCGTATATAGATTTTTATGTTGGAGCGCTCTTTGCATCAGGCGTTTATTAAGGGGGACATAATCATTTCATGCTTACTCACCCGACAAAAATTATTCTGTCTGTCAGAACGATTTCATGATCATATATCAGGATAAGATAATAAACACCATAGGTGATATTGTTTTCTGATAGAGAAACCGAATGCCATCCCTTTTGCTGCCTGCCCGGTTCAAAAGCACAGATTTTTTTCCCGGCAGCATTAAAAAGCCGTATGTTGACGGTGGTTATCTGCTGAATATAATAATGCAGGCTGCCTGCTTTGAACAGAATGTGGTATCCGGAGTTGGACTTTTTACCCGTGAACGGTTTGACGGCTGTCTGATAGTACTCGTCCGCGCCGATATCGTAGCCGGTTCCGCCGGGCCTTGGTTCGCCGTCGATGTCGTCGGCGACATCTGAAAGGGCGCTGCCGTGGTCAATGACATCGGCTGCAGTCGCTTTCAGGTGGAGGTCGCTGTTTGCCGGATCTTTAAACCAGGACAACTTCGCATTGCTGATGTTTTGTGTTATTGAAGGATTAAGGCCGGCAGTCCGCTCCCATATCTGGCCGTCCGAGAGGTTGTTTCTGATCTGCAGGTTTGTTGAACCGTCAAAGCGGTACTCTATGGTTTTGCCGATGCCGTTACTCCACGGGTCGAATGTCGCGTTAAGGATTACCGTGTTGTTAAAAACCTTGCTGTCAGGGGAGTCGTTTATCATGATGCCGTTGTCGCCGCCAACCTCTGCGGCGTCCCGGTATATGATGTTGTTTTTTATGATGCCGCCGCTCACACCGGTATTGTCGCTGATACCGAATTCTATGCCTTTTCTGCAGTTGATTATGAGGTTTTTCTCGACCAGATTCTGCGCGCCGCCCTGCCAGAAGGTGATTGCTGCGCCGCATCCGTCGGCATCGGCAACGTGATCCGGGTGGGGGCGGATATTTTTGAAAACAGAGTTTCGCACGGTCCAGGCGTCTCCGCCGCCGATTTTATCGAATCCCTGCGTATAGTAGTGGTCGGTCCACCAGAAGGCATAGTCGGTATATTCAATCAGGCACCCCTGCACAAGGCCGCTGTCGCATTTTGGTGTTTCAGCGTTGTTGACTTTGATAAATTGCTCTCCCGCGTCGATGAGGTGCAAGTTGATAAGTTTTATCGCCTCGGCGCCGGCCTGGCCTGATATGCTGACTGGATGCCAGCAGGTTTTTCCTGCCGTCAGGTCACGGATGGTCACATTGCCGGCATTGAAAATATTAAACACATGGGGTGCTGCAGAACTTTGCACACCCATGCCGGGGCAGAAGAGTTTAACCTTCTCCCGGTCACCGCTTAATCCCCGTATAAGAATGCGTGATATTTTTGCGGTTTTATTGTTGATTATGAGCGTACTGGATAGATGATACGTTCCGTCTTTTATCGAGACAGTGTCGTTGGAGCTGAGGCTGGCTATAGCGTCGTTCAGTTCCCCTGTGTTTGAGACAACCGTTTCCCTTGCATGAAGAGGAAAGGAAAGTATGATTGCTGCGAGTAATAGTATGGAATACATGAATGACTCAATCCGTTTTATTGTGCGGGACATTTTAAAAATAAATGTATGTTTTATTATCATGATGAAAAATTGTGCAATCCGGGTAATTAATAATGGAGACTCCCGGGGATGTTTTTGTCTGCGATTCAGACACTAATAGCCGCCCAGCTGGTCATTTCCCACAGCGATTAGTCGCTTCGCCTCGATAGTCGCCCTTTATCCCCACGGCATTTATCTTCGATGGCACGGCCTGGTTTTTAAT
>Ga0105099_10001014_pt1 | contig 18208 bp, 19 predicted proteins | sample PPLLak3cmMay2015_2_FD_79138 | JGI IMG/M metagenome (GOLD analysis project Ga0105099, IMG submission 79138) | Freshwater sediment microbial communities from Prairie Pothole Lake near Jamestown, North Dakota, USA - PPLs Lake P8 Core (1) Depth... | ecosystem: Environmental > Aquatic > Freshwater >... | reverse complement strand
GAATGAAGTTGATCATCCCCAACCGGCCAAAGGTGATTGAAAATGTAGTGGAGAAAATGGCCTGATTTGCAACGTAACCTATTGATATGCCATCTTCACAACCTTATAACTGCGGAAGATGGGCTAGTTGTTGTAGCAACGTACGGCGGACGTTACCAGGTGACCTTCCGAAGTGTACCCTGTCCGGCAACTTCCTTGCGAGAGGGCAGGATCTTATTCTGCTCATCAACAAAGACAAGCTTTGGTTCGTGAGCTCGCGCTTCGGCGTCGCTCATCGAGGCAAAGCTGGCGATAATGACCAGGTCATGGGGAGCGACGAGACGCGCCGCGGCACCGTTGACACAGACCACCCCGGAGCCCCGTTCCCCTTCAATGGCATAGGTCTCGAAGCGGCTGCCGTTGTTGACATCCCAGATGCAGACCGCCTCATAGGGAAGAATATCCGCGGCATCCATCAGGTCTCGATCAATGGTCACGCTTCCTTCATACTGAAGATTCGCTCCGGTCAGCGTTGCCCGATGAATTTTGCTTTTCAGCATCTTTCTTTCCATGTGACGCCCCTTCCTATCATGGTATTGTCTATCAATCGTGTGGTACCGATACGCACCGCAAGAGCAACTACCGTACGATCATCTGCCTGCCGCACTTCTTCCAGGGAGTCTCCGTCACGAAGCTCCGCATAGTCGATCCGAGCCAGCGACTCGCTGTCGAGAATGGCCAGCAGCTCGGCACGTAATCTTTCAACATCTTTTTCACCGCTGCGATAGAGATCGCTGACCGCTGCCAGGGATCGCGACAGGCACAAAGCGGCTCGCCTCTCCTCCGGCGAGAGGTAGGAGTTGCGCGAGCTCTTGGCAAGCCCGTCATCTTCCCGGATTGTCGGCATTCCGACAATCCTCACAGCCATGTTCAGATCCCGGACCATCCGGCTGATTACCTGCAGCTGCTGGAAATCCTTCTCGCCGAAAAAGGCAACTGTCGGTTTGACGATATTGAACAGCTTTGCAACCACGGTGGTAACACCACGGAAATGACCCGGTCGCGCTGCGCCGCACAGGGGCAGAGAGACCGCTTCCACGTTTACGTAGGTCTGATATCCTTGCGGGTACATCTCGCCGGCGGTTGGTGCAAAGATGATATTGACACCATTTTCGGCGGCAATTTCGCTGTCCCGGCGCAGGTCGCGCGGATAGGATGCGAAATCCTCGCCAACGCCGAACTGGGTCGGATTGACGAAAATACTCAGCACCAGCAGATCTCCCTGAGCACGCCCTTCGCGAAGCAGCGAGGCATGTCCCTGGTGAAGGAAACCCATGGTCGGCACAAACGAGATGGTCTTTCCGGAAGCCAGCGTCTCTTTCGCCCTCTCCTGCATTTCCACTACCGAGGTAATAATTTCCATATCAATGAAAGGAGTGATCGTCTGTCGGAAATTCGCCCGCCTTTACTTCGGCGACGAAACGTCCGGCAGCGTCAGAAATAATCGATTTCACATCGGCGTACTGCTTGACGAATTTGGGTGAATACTTCTCGCACAAACCAAGGATATCATGAATCACCAGCACCTGCCCGTCGCAGAAAGGTCCGGCCCCGATGCCGATCGTCGGTATTTCCAGTTCGGCGGTAATCTTTGCGGCAAGCTTCAGCGGGATACCTTCGAGCACCACGGCAAAGGCACCGGCAGACTGCACGGCAAGAGCATCTGCCAGGAGCTGTTCCCCGGCCCTCTCCGATTTTCCCTGGATCTTGTAGCCGCCCATCCGGTGGATGGACTGGGGAGTGAGGCCGATGTGAGCCATGACCGGAATATCCATGTCGACGATGGCTTTGATGCTCCCTATAATATTTTCTCCACCTTCCAGCTTGACCGCCTCGACACCGCCGTCTTTCACAAGGCGTCCCGCGTTGATACGGGCATCACGAACATCTGTCTGATAGGAGAGAAACGGAAGGTCGGCAACAAGAAGCGACTTGGGTTTTGCCCGGGCAACAGCACGCGAATGATAGATCATCTCTTCCATGGTAACCGGCAAAGTCGTATCATATCCTGAAAACACAACACCGACAGAGTCGCCGACCAGCAGGATGTCGATTCCGCTATCGTCAAGAATTCGTGCGGTCGGATAATCATAGCAGGTGAGCATGGATATCTTGACACCGTCACTTTTCATCTTGCGGATATCGAGGATTGTTTTTTTGCGTTTCACACCTGACCCCATAAAAAACGCCCTCTGGTGACAGAGGGCGTTGTATGGGGAACGAGACGAAGAATATTCTGCTTCGTCGTCATAATCCGGCTATCGCCTCCCGTCCCGGTTCACTAAAGAATACAGGCGGTATAATGAATGGTACTCTTTTCAAAAGTTAAAGGCCTGTCCTACGGCTCTTCTCAATTAATTATTTAATTACCATAACAATGCAAAAAAAACCAGCGTATTTTACGAGGAAACTCCTTTGATGACTTCCAGTTGATCCATTACGGCGACACTCTGCTGCCTGCGCAGCTCCATGTTGTCGAAAATCTCCTCACTGGTCTGCACATGGGATTCCACCGACGCCTCGATCTCGGAACCATCTCGTACCTGAGCCTCGGTAGCCTTGACCATATCCATGGCCATATCCTTGATAGATTCCACGGAACGCATAATGTTTTTCGTCGCCCCGGACTGTTCCTTGGAAGCGATATAAATCTGGGAGGCCATGGAACTGACATCCTCAATGGAGTGCGTGACAAGTTTGACACCTCTAACCTGCTCTTCGGTTGATGTCTTGATCTCCTCCGTCATGTCCATGGATCTCACCGCACTCTCGTGGATGATTTTGAGGGTTTCTCCGGTTGCATGTCCGATCTCGACGCCTTTCTGTACCAGCTCCTTCGAAAAGGTTATGTTACGGGCAGCCGTGTCTGAATCAGTCAAAATCAGTGAAATAATTACCGCAATCTCACCGGCAATCTGACTGGTCTGATGGGAAAGCGCCCGCATCTCTTCGGCAACAACCCCGAAATCTTTTCCGTATTCACCAGCCTGAGCCGCAATTATTGAAGCATTCAGTGCCAGGAGATTAGTCTTTTTGGTAATATCTTTGATTACTTTTACAATGTTACCAATGCGGCCGCTGTTTTCAGAAAGGCGCATGATTCCGTCGAACGATAACTCGACCGAACGCTGTATCTCTTCAAGGGCGGAAATTGTCTCTTCTACCTTGTCCCTTCCCGCATCCGCCTGCAACCGCACCCGCTGAGAAACATCATGGGAAACAGCGGCATTCTTCTCAACGTTCTTGATGGAGGCATGCATCTCCTCCATGGCAGAGACGGATTTATCGATGGTATCCGCGAGGAAATTCAGGTTATTTGTGACCTGGTCGATAGAAAAGGAAATTTGGCTGACAGCAGAGCTTGTCTCTTCCACCGACGACAAGACGCTCTCCGAGGCATGCGCAATTCGAGCGGTGCCGTCAAACAGTGAATCAATTGCCGCTTTCAGACTGTAAACAGTCCTCGAAAACACTTCTTGTTTCTGGAGAAAGCCGTTAAAAGTATCCTGAAGCTCTGAGGTAAGCGTATCAATGGCCTTCAGCAGATTAATCCGCATGATGGAGGAAGCGGCCTGATCGGCAAAAAGCTTGATCGTATCTTCATCACTCTCATTGGCCAGACGTCGACTGTACGCGTTGTCAATTCCGAAAAGACCGACCGATTCTCCCTTTACAACAATCGGACAGAGGACGAAAGAACGGGATCGGAGAGGTTTGAGAGTATCGTAGGGTGATTGCAGATAATAATCCTGGGGGCATTTTCCGATATCATCAATCAAATAGAATTTCTGTTCGGAGAAACATTTATTGATGACCCCGGTTCGATGGTCAAGCGGAAGAGTTACCCCTTCCACCGCAAATCCTTCGCTTCCGGTGGCAAGAAGAAAATGCAGATTATTTCGCTCCGGGTCCGCCATCAGAACATTGACACGTTCGAAACCGAGAACTTCGTGCAGGCCTTCGGTGCACAATCTCATCACTTCCCCAATATCAAGGGACTTCTGAATTTTTGTGCTGATCCTTTGAAACTTCTTGATGTTTCCGTCAAGAGCCCGGTAACGCTCTTCATACAACTCTTTCTGGGAGACCGCTTTGATATGGACTTTTTCCAACTCTCTCGCTCGCTCGCTGAGTTGATCTGAGGTTTTTCCGAGAAGATAGCCGGAAATAGAAGTAAACAAGGCGGTACCAATGCCGATATAGGAATACAAGAGAATGTTTTCCGGACTTGCAGTCACAGCGCCGATCATCTGCGCCCAGATAGATTCACTGGGCTGATAGAAGACCGCTGTGTGAAGCAATGCCCCGACAGTCGGTGCGACAACTATCGACAACGAACCGACTGCGGCGTACAAGAGGCCCCTGTGACGCCTCTTTTTTTGAGTATTCATGTCTCTCCATTCCCCATCAGGGACTGTCTACTTCAGAGGGACTCCTGCTAAAACAAATGTCCCTATTCCGCTATCCAGATTTTTCGGTCAGCTCTCAGCAGTCCTGCTGACCTCCTGAAAAAACGGAAGAAATTTCTCATATGTCGCGGAGAGGCCTTCCGGAACTACGCGAACATCCGCAATAACCGTCATAAAGTTTGCGTCACCCACCCAACGTGGAACGATATGGATGTGAAGATGGTCAGCCACCCCTGCACCAGCAATTTTGCCCAGGTTAATGCCGATATTGTAACCCTCAGGCGATAGTGCCTTCGTCGTTATCCCACAGGCGAGCCTGACATTTTCAAACAACTGCACCATCTCATCCGAGGTCAGATCCTGCAGTGTGCAGACATGGCGATAGGGAGAAACCAGAAGATGCCCTGTGGTATATGGATAGCGGTTCAGCATGACAAACGAGTGAGTATCCCGGTACAAGACAAGTCGTTCTTTCTCAGCGACTTCGCTCTGCGCCGCATCCAGGCAGAAAATGCAGTAAGAAGGCTTCTCGTTGAGAATAAACTCCATGCGCCAGGGAGCCCAAAGTCTTTCCATACCGACGTCGTTCCTTTCAGTACCTAATGCTCAACAGGGCGGCCAATTTATTGAACTAGACCAGCTCATCCAGTTCGATATCCACATCACCCAGATCCGAGAGATCAAATGAGCTCTCTTTGCCGCTCAAAAACGCTATTTTCTGCATCGTGTCGCGGAAACCGGGATTATTACCAAAAATATCACGGAAAACCTGCAGAGCATCTTCCTTTCGACCTGCCGCTTCAAACAGGAGGCCCTGCTCATACCGGAGAGCAAGGAGACGATCAGAACCGAGCGCTTCGAGAGAAAGAAGCGCAGAAAAAAGCTCTTCTGCATCGGCATAATTCTTCTGTTCACGGAAACAAAGCCCCTGAAGTGTCAGGGAATCCAGTTTTCTGTCAGGGTCGTTGGCCGAAATACGAAACTCTTTGATGGCTTCACCGTGAAGACCCATCTCCAGGTAAGCGATACCTAGATTGTAGTGTGTTTCCGTATCGCCCTGTTCATAATCCTGCTTCGGGGCGTCCTGGAAGCGGCTGAAAATATCGTCAGGAGAAATGGCTACTGGCTGAGAAACATCACTTTCCGAGGGGATAAGTTCCGGACTATCAAACAGCGTCAACTGGGGCAAGTCCGGAACTATTTCCGTAAGGGGAAGCACAATCTCTTCAGCAGAAAAATCGAAGGCTTCGGGTTGTTCTTCCTGCAGCGAAGGTGTCAGGGTATCTTCGAATTGATACGAGTCATCCTGCCCCACTTCTGGCGAAAAAAAGTCGGGGACCTCATCGATATCCTGGGGGAGAACAGTACGGTACATTTCTTCGGAACCGGAATCCCCGGATAACGCCTCTGCCATCTCCGTACGAACCGGTGAAATGGAATGCAGAGGCAGAGACGTTGCCTCTTCCTCCGTACAAGAGGGCGTAAAAGCTACACCATCCTCAGGGAATTCGAAAGAAATATCTATTTCAAAGTCCTCTTGCTCCGTTTTCGTACCGGTCACGTCATCTGCCGAAAGCTCTATGGCACCGAAATCCAAAGCCTCGTCAGGAGGAAGACCGTCTCCACTCTCAGAGTCGTTTTCAACGGAAAGCGTGAGATCAATCTCCTCCCCCCAGGGAGAATCGCCAAGGTCGGCATTGGTAGCTTCAGATGACTCCACCGCAGCATCGGCCACCTGTCTGGAACTTTGGGAAGTATCTTTCGCTGACAGAATAGTGAGACTCACTTGAACATCCGCAAGTTTCGAGGTCTCCCCGGTCAACTCGTAAAGTTTTTTCAGGCCGTCAAGCAAACGGAGGTCATAGGGTGCCAGATTCTGGAGAGTCGAATAATAATGCTCAATGTCCCCATAGGCCCCTGCCGAAAAAAGATCGGGAAGATAACGGTCAAGGAGAGCAATGCTGCCCTCCAGATCACCCGCGTCAATGAGGCAGAGAATGAGGTTCTTCTTCGCGGAAACAGCATCCGGAGTCAGGTCGAGAATCCGCTTCAAAACACTTTCACGGCTCGCAGTGTCTCCGGTGAGACGGTACGCATCGGCTAGTAGACCCAGCGCAGAAAGATCGTCAGGAGTAACATCGAGAATCTGCTGCAGCTTTGGCACGGCATCGCCCACAACGCCGTTCTTAAGCTGCTCCATCAAGAAATCAAGATCCGAAGTGTCAGTTTTGTCGGGAAAAAGAGCGTGAATCTTGTTACTGACGCGTTCAAGAAATTCGCTATTCCCCCGGCTTTTAAGGGTCAGAGCGGCCCGGGTATATTCCTGGTAGGCCTGTTCCAGCATTTTCGAGGCAAAAAAGGTTTCTGCAAGTTTCAGACGGATATCGACATTATCAGGATCTACCGCTTGCATCTTCTGCAGGATTTTAATCGCTTCGTCGATCTGACCCTGCTTCTGGTAATGGTCGTAGACCATTTTGTATTCTGACAGGGCATTTCCGATCATGCCCTGTTTTTCATTAAGTGCCGCAAGGCAGAGAGATATCTCTATATTCGAAGGATCAAGACGCTGAATCTGTTTATACACGGCAATTGACTTCAGGTAGAAACCATTCTCGTCATAGAACTTGGCTATGGTGTTATATTCTCGAATGGCATCGTCACGACGATTGCAGCGAATCAGTAACTCGGCAAGCTTCTGACGCAGCTTAACATCCTTGGGATCTGCAGTGACAACCTGTTCGTAATCTCTCAGGGCTCGATCAAACTGCCCTTTCTGGATATATTTTTGCGCGCTGGCCAGAAATTTGTCTTTTTGAGAACTCAAAGTGCACCCTCTTTTGCCTGAAATCTTGTTATTACAACTCGCCCGGCCTATTGTGAAAGTTGCTAACCGCACCCCGTACCGGGGAATTGTTAGCGCAAGGACCATCGATACTCTACAAGGACCTAATATATATCAGTAAAACAAAATCAAGTCAATGAGTTATGCCGTGTTACGCAACCTTCCAGATCTTTGTTACGCAACCGTCGAGATCTTTTCTGGAAGGTTATTTTATAGCGCTGACAAGCTCTCGCAGCCGAGCCATTTGGCTGACAGATGGCCGACGGTCACGATAGACGGTACCGTAATAAATTTCAGCAAACTCCCTGACGCAGGGATCGCCGGTGTATTCCGCAATCTCCATGAGACCGGTGGCAGGGGACAATATAACGTCAGGATATTTCTTCGCCAGTATCGCATAGAACCGGCGAATCAGCCTTTTCTCGGGAGTCAAGCTTACGTTTTGCACAAAAATACGATACCCGGCAGCCAGACCTCCGAGACCAAAGAGTATCGTCAAAAGCCACCAGCTACTGACCGGAAGAGTAATGTTTCGCATTGCGCTATTGGCCGACCGAAAGATTTGTATTTGCTTGCTAAGATCATAGGATATGACAGCAAGGTTCCAGTAATAGTTGAGGGAATCAGAGAGCTTTCGTACCTTGGCAAGGATTGAGTCCTGGGGCCTATTACTACCAGCGGAAAAATCTACTGCAAACACGCTTGGATCTTTCCTTACCCATCCAAGCCCCTTCAGATAGACCTCCACCCACACATGGGCCATATCCTCGGTCACCAGGTAGTAGCCACCAATTTCATTGTAGTCACCACCGAAATACCCACCCACGAGACGCGCGGGAACTCCCGCCTCTCTGAGAAGGATCATGAAGGAGGAAGCGAAGAGTTCACAATGACCGGCCTTGCCCAGAAATAGAAATTCACCGATGGGATCCTCGGAGCGAGGCAGACCACTCGTTGTATACCGGTAGCGGGCAGAGCTGAAATATTCTTCAAGGGAAGCAAGAATTTCCCTGTCGGTTCTTCCCTGCGAAGCGAACTTTTTGCCCAGGGCTTTCACTTGAGAGGACACTCGATCAGGAAGCGTCAGATAAAACCCACGATCGATAGTGCCACGGACGGCGATGTTTCGGTTCAGGGAAGACACCGTATCATACCGCACCCTTCCAGCATGCTTCTTGAGGGTAAATACCAGGTCCGGCGCCTGCTCAGCGCGTATTCCGTGTAATTTCAGCGGGGTATCGAGGGTTATGAGATAAAGGCCGGAGTTCGGCTCCGGGAAGATGGTCTGCTCTATTACCTGCCCGCCCTCGGTCCTGAGATAGCTCCGTTCGTCAACAGGTGACCGCACCCAGGCATTGTGCCGCGGGGTATTCAGCACTATTCCTCGCCAGTAGAGATCTTCCCGGGCCAACTGGGGACTCTGGGCCCTCAATACAATGCTCTTCACCGCGCGAACTTGTGATGAGGAACCCGGAACTATCTGTTCGCTGAGGCCGGTCACCTTTTCTTCCGCAGGGGCAAGAAAGTCCCAAAGTGGAAACTGCGGACGCGGCATGATAACAAAAAACAAAAGAATCAGCGGCATGGCAGCCGCAGGCATAGCCACCGCAACGGTAACCAGCCGCTTCATTCCTTTTCTACTCAACGCCAACCGCGAATCAACAGTGAAGAAAGTCAAAAGAACAAGTGAAGCGGCAATGCAGAGCAACAATATCAGAAGATAGGCAAGAAAGACCGGACTCAGGTTATACAGGGAAGAGGCTGAGAGAGCAAAAAGGGAAAGCGCGAATACCTGGAGATAGTTGCGAGGAATTCTCTCGCTCAGCAGCCTGACGGCCAGCAGGATAACGAGAATATTGATCGCCGGATCGAGAATATTCTCGCGAGAAATCCGAATTGCATAGAACAGGAAAAGAACAAGGGAAAGTACGGTGGGAACTCTGCCGCAAAGCGGGCGTATCGATTTCCTTTCCACAAAGAAGGCCGCTACCAGGGCAGCGGGAAAGGCGAACTGAGGAAGTCTGTCCAGATAGACAAAGAGGGGGGCCACCCCCACAAGGCTGATCAGGACGGTAAGCATGTCGAGAACCGTCTTAATTTTTACCATACATCGCAAGCTCCGTCAGCAGGTGCAACCGGTGCGTCCGAGTCAGGTCCGGGCGGACAAAATGCGCACCAAGCCTCAATCCGACCGGACGACCGACTCGAACAGCCTTGTTGACGAGAAAAGTCCCGTATGACAGATTTTCCTCAAGAGTAGCACCTGGCAGAGAGAGGATATCGATAACGAGCGGTGTTTCGGATGGAGCCGTCAGCTCCTTTACCTTCAAGTCCTCGTGACGCGCGGAAAGTCTCCAGTGAATAAATTTCATCGGATCACTCCCGGTATAGTCACGAATCTTGGCGATATCACCACCATACCCCCTTCGGGAAGAGAATGCCTCTCCCCGTGTCTCCTTCCGACCCGATCCGTCCAGCAGGACACAGTCACGGGGCGCGGGAAAGACAATGCAGCGGGATTGGACGGAAAGTGTCGTGAAGCGGGTGAAAAAGTTGATCGGAAAGGGAGAAGAAAGGACTATTTCCCCCGGAATCGCTGCTCCCCTCTCCCGGAAAATCATCGTAAAGGCACCAGAATCATCGCTGCCTTTTTCCACCAGCGGGAAGCGGAGACTCTCCCCAAAGGCATCGACCCTGAGGAGAAAGGAGTGCAGGTATTTTTTACGGTTTTCCAGTCTGACTGCAACGAAAACATCTTTTTCCGCATAGATTTCATCGGGGAAATCAAGAACAACTCGAACTTCCCGGATATTAATCCAGCCGAGAAAACCGGAAACCGCCATAAAACCAAGCAGGGAAGAAACCACGAGAAACAGAAGATTATTGCCGGTATTGACCGCGGCAAAACCCATCAGCAAGGTAATGGCAATATACCAGAAGCCGGACCTGGTGATGGTCAGACGATTGGGATTTCGATATTTTTGAGCACCGCGTTGAATAGGTCCTCCTTGTCGAGTGCCTCGTTCTCGGGAGAAAGGATCAATCGGTGGGCTCCAACCGGAACGGCTATCGACTTTACATCCTCGGGGATAACGAAATCCCGCCCTTCTAGAAAAGCATGGGCCTTGGCTGCATCCGCCATATTGATGCCACCGCGAGTGGAAATGCCGGTGAGAATGAAAGGGTTGTTGCGGGTAGCTGAAACAATGCTGAAGATATATTCTACTATCTTATCGGAAAGATAAACTTTTTCTTTCACCACGGAGCGCGCTTCGAGGATGTCGTCAATCTGCACCAGCGGCGTTAGAGTCTGGATCTTGTCACGGATGCTTCCGCCCTGGATGATGGCCTTTTCTATTTCATCAGGAGGATAGCCGATTCCGGCACGAATGAGAAAACGGTCCATCTGGGACTCGGGCAACGGATAGGTGCCTACCTGCTCAACAGGGTTCTGGGTGGCAATGACCAGGAAAGGCGCAGGGAGTGGATACGTCACACCTTCTACCGTTACACGCCGTTCCTCCATTGCCTCCAGCATCGCGCTTTGGGTCTTGGGCATAGCGCGGTTTATCTCATCCACCAGCAGCAGGTTATTAAAAATGGGACCCTTGAGGAACGTGAATTTGCCCTCTTCGCGATTAAAGATCGAGAGACCGGTAATATCGGAGGGCAGCAGATCACTGGTGCACTGAAGCCGGCCGAATGACATGCCGAGTACACCCGATAACGCGAGTGCAAGGGTAGTTTTCCCGAGACCGGGAATATCTTCGAGGAGAATATGTCCGCCCGTCAGCAGGGCAATCATTGACAGTTTGACCGCCCTTACTTTCCCGCGCAGATACCGTGTTGTGAGAGTCTCAATAACATGCAGCATCTCATTGCGTTTCGACAAGCTCATTCCTCGTATCTCCCTGTATTGCCGAGTAGTCATTCCGCATCTTTACTAATTAGTGTCCATCCGGAAACAGCGAAACAGTGCTATCCCCCGTTGGGCTGGGGCTTTCTCAGAGTCTCTCGTACGGCTTCATGGCACAACAGCGACAGCAAAGAAAGCGCCTGAAGCCGGAAGGTTGCCCAATCAAGTATCTCGGGTGGCGACCGATTACGAGAGGCTTCGGGGAAGTTCCAGCACAGCCCCCTGCCGAGACTTCCCGGAAAGACTGACTCTCATTACGTATCTGACATCATTGTGTCGTGTACAGTCTAGCAACTCGGGGCCCCATTTGGCAAGCGACAGATTTCGCAGCTCTCTCTGGCGGAACCTCTCTGCATGGCACGCAATCGGCAGCATTGTACCTGTCATCACTGATGCACGAAATATCGTGGAAGGGTTTTTTTGTTGACTTTTGTCTCCCTGTTGCTATTAAGTTCAGTAGACCATACCCGACGTTTTCCGTATATCTGCCACAACTGGAGGATTATTTCATGGATCCGATCCGCAACAAGCTGTTTCTTAGCGACCTCATCACGATGGATTTCCCTCAAAGCGTTTTTGAAGAAGTCCACTATCTCATTTCGCATGTGTACCTTGATTACGATGTATCCTGGCTCACAAGTGTATTTAAAGATGTGGTCAACCTTTATAATGGAAACTACCCCGGCTACCGCCAGTGCAGCACCCACTATCACGACCTGAAACACATGACCGACGGACTACTTGCCCTGGCAAGCCTTATTAACGGCGCTCACGCATCAGGAGTTTCTTTCCGGGAAAGACATGTGACTCTTGCACTAATCGCTATTATGCTCCACGAAACAGGCTACATCCAGCGGGATGACGATACTACGGGAACAGGCGCGAAATACACCCTGGTGCGTCTGGAGCGGACCCTGGAATTTGTGAACCAGTATTTTGCAAGAAATGGCTATGATGCAACGGATTGCGAACTTTGCTGTATTTTTGTCAGGTCCACCAATACTGATGAAGACATCGAAGCGTTTCCGTTCACATCTGAAGGAGAGCTGACGCTTGCACAAATGGTTGCTACCGCTGATATTATCGGACAAATCGCAGACCGCACCTACCTGGAAAAACTTCTTTTCCTCTTTCAGGAGTTGAGTGAGGTCCACGTTCTCGGTTTCAAGACCGAGCTCGATCTGCTTGAAAACACCATCGACTCATACAAACAAGCCCAGCACCGGATGGAACACGACCTTGGGAATGTTAGAATATACTTCCTTCACCACTTTATGCATCGTTGGGAGATAGACTACGACATGTACGGCGACTCGATAGACAGCAACATCTCCTATCTGAACCATTTACTGGAAAACCACCGCAACGACTACCGGGAAAAGCTCCAGCGAGGCGGTCTCCTGAAACGGCTCGCCATTCTGGAATCCACTGACACCGACTGAAATAACTTGACCCAAGAGAAAGGCCGAGGGTAACAAACCTCGGCCTTTCTCTTGGGCAGAACCGTCCAGTCAGGGGCGCCGACACCAACCAGGATCGCCCCTACCCCTCACCCTTCCCCCCTTTAGACAGGCTTCTAAAACCGCACGGCAAGACCGGCCAGCAGGGAAACATCGGTTTCGGGCTTTGTCAGCCCTACCTTCACACCCAGATCCAGATCAAGGTTATCGCTGAGCGAGTAGATGGCCCCGGCGACAGCAAATACTGGCGGGGTATCCGAAGTTTTATCCGCATTTGTCTCCATGCCGATGTTCGAAACCAGTTGCAGCTTCTCCATTACCTGGGCGGTGCCGGCAAGGGAGACATGCCAGATGTCGCGACGATTAACATCCCGGTCCTCTTGCAGTTTGAAACGGGTATGGGAATAGCCGAGATTCAGGTGAAGGGCAAAGGGATCAAGCTCTTGTGTAGCAATCAGGGTGGCACCATAACCAACCTTGCCAGCACCCAGTCCCTTGTCCTCGTCACCGGCAGGGAAGCTCACCGCCGGTTTTAATGCCATGCTGAACCCGCTCTTCTCGAAAAAACGCCACTTCAGCTCCAATGATAAATCCCCGACTCCATCCACGTCCGAGCTCACGATGCCGTTCTCTTTGCTTCGGCTCCATTGGTAGGGAACGCCCAGAACCAGATCGACATTATCGAAGAGACCGGATGACAGCACCGACTCCAGGGAGGCGCTGTTTTCCCGCGCCTTTACGAACAAGTCACTTTCGCTGTCCCGGCCTATCTCACCATTCACCTCCAGCGAAAACTTTCCCTTTCCCTGGGTTCCGGTGTCGTCGGTAATCAGCGGATGAGCGGCGAAAGCCGTCCCCGCGGTCAAAACCACAACAGTACTTGCCAGCAGTATCCTCTTTATAATCTTAGGCATTCCTTGCTCCTCCTTGTATGATATTAAGACAACCCAGGCAGTCCCTGAGCGTGCATATCCCGCATGAATGGTGCATGAAAACCGGTATATGGTGGGCCTTCGCCATGTTCACCGCCTGTTTTTTTACCTGATGTGAAACCTTGTTGGTAAAGATGACCATTGCATCCACATTTCGAATCTTTGAGGAGATTCTGGCTTCGGATCTGCTGAAGACCTTGAGGTTGAAACCGAACTTTGCTGCTTCCTCAAGGTAATGTCTTTCCAGACGGTCCATTCCTCCAAACAGTGCGATACACATATCGCTTGCCCCCTTATGGTTTTGAATTTCATTTTCATTTGATAGATAAAAAAACACGCCCTGTCCGAGCGACCGTACGGATCGGTAAACCAAGGCATTCGTAAGGCCTGGATCCGGAGACAAGACGACCCGCCATCCTGCAGCGGCTTTGTCGATGGGCCTCCGCAAGCATCAGGCTCTCGCCAGGATCCCCGTAGATTTTCCACGGCCCCTGGCAGCTGAATTCACGACGGCTCAAGCCCATGAACCCGGCCACATCTTTGAGCGGATATCCAAGTATAAGCCCTATTTCGTGCGGCACCCCGCCGGAGGCAAACCGGGAGGCGAATTCGGACAGCAGAACAGCAATATCATTCATGGCAGGGTAGCCGGCCCTGCGCAGAATCGTCAGAGTGCCCCTGTTCGTAAGCAAGCGACTCAGCGCAGCGCGGTCATAGAGAAGCAGCAGCAGGGAACCGTTTCGCTCCACCAGAACAGCTGCTTCCAGTGAGCTTTCCTTGATGACGTCCTCCCCGTGCTCCTTCCAGATTCTGTACAGGTTCCTGCCGCACTTGCGCGGCCTGTCCGGCAAGTTTATGAGAGTCGACGGTTTGACACCATCCAAGACTTCAGCCGTCTCAAAGGCGATGAAAGCCGCAAGGCATTCGCTTTCGTCGGTAAAATGCGCTGACAGATCATGCCATACCGGTTTACGGGTTCTCGCTGGTTCCTGCGATAAGCCAGAAGCTGACATAAGCCCCCCTTGTTTAGATTTTGATTTTCATGTTCAATATCATTCAACCGCCCCGCCTGTCAAGTTTTTTGATTCATTACCTTAAGATTATTTACGGTGTAAAGTCGTATCAAATATAACGTGCAGGGCACCAGATCGCTTATCAGACTATAACCTGTTGTTTTTACAGCTCTGTTCAAAAGGCATTGTTAAACATCCAAATCAGAAATTACGTTACCATGCAAAAAGGCCGTCACCTTCGGCAACGGCCTTTTCTTTACACTCCAGGGAGCAAATCTGTAAACTGCGGGACGGAAAAGTTCCTTGTTACTGCAAAGGATACTCAGTAAGAGAAACAAAGCGCAAACCTCTCTTCCTCAACGACGGCACAGCTGCCATTACCCCTTGACCGGTGCCGCTTTCGGGATGGTTCATATGCAGGATGACGATAGAACCGGGTCCCGAGGTCAGGAGTGCTGCCGTAACCTGCTCCTTGGAGAAGGTAGCACCTGCATCGCCGAGCACGGAAAAACCGACAACCTGGTGACCAAGCCGTTCGGCAATCTTCACCGCGATCTCATCATAGTAGGCGGTACCGGAACGGTAGTATCGGGGTCTCTTGCCGGTCAACTGCTCAATCTTCCGCGCATTCAACTCGATCTCATCCACCAGTTCTCCCACATCCTTTGTGCCGTCTATACCGTAGATCGACCTGCCGTTAACCGAGGCGGGGCGATGCTGATAGCCATGATTGGCAATTGTAAACAGGGGATTTACTGAAAGCTTCTGGAACAATTCAGGGTTCGCGTCAATCCAGCGTGCGTTGATAAACAGAGTCGCAGGAATCTTCTGCTGCTCCAAAAAACGGATGAGTTCCAAATCGACCCCCTTCCCTTTCGGGCTTCCGCAGGCATCAAAGGTCAGTGCGATCACCCGCTCCTTCGTCTGCAGCGAAGTCTTTACCCCGGTGACCGTCTCGCCCCACTCCTTTGGGGTTTTTCCGGCGTACGCGGCCTCCATCTCTGCCTTCAAGATGGCTGACGACTGGTCCGGAGCGGTTCCCACCCTCAGTTCGCCGTTCGTCATGGCAGGCATCAAGGCAAGAACGAAAGCGCCAACTACGAATACATTTTTGAATGAAAGCTGTATCATAAAATTCTCCCTGATTCATACATATTTTCGGTACGGTCCGGTAATGCTATTCAGTCAATATTCCAACCATCTCCCAGCTCTATGACGATGGGAGTGGTTGGGGGAGACTACAAAAGCTTGTTCCTCAGTCTATCCACCAGGCTCGAACCGACTATAAGGGAAACTTTGCGGCGGTGCAACAAATGCCAAGACCTGGCAGGTTTTGAAAACCTGGCAGGTCTAAGACAGCGGAAATGGAAACGACCATTTTTTCGCGGGCCAATTTTCGGATTTGCGCATCTAAACCCGGGAATTTCAATAGAGGAGAAGTAGTCTGAATACCCTCATTCATGGGTATGACGAGCCTTTGCGAAACCCGCAAAATTTTATTGACAAGCCCACTATTTTAATTAATAGTCAAACACCATTCTATTTAGCAAAATATGGATTATTTCCAGAGTGCCGGCTGTTCACGGCACCGATTGAGGAGTTGATCCGGTTAAACCAAGAAACCCGTATGGCTTTGCAGCAGACTGTCAAGGGCGCCATACGATACGTAGTACAACATCTTTCAATTGTTCTATGGGAGGAAAAAGATGAGTGATATCAATAAGGTATGGGACAACCTGAACACGGCAGTAGTCGTATCAGACCCGGATTTCAATGTGACCTACGCCAACAAAAGAGCCTATGAGCTTTTTGACGAGTTGAAAATTGCCGGTCTGGAAGTAGGCAAGAACATGGCTGCCTGTCACAAACCGGAAACCATGGTCAAATTAAAAAGTATCTACCAGGATTTCGCTGACAAGAAAATCAAGACCAATCACCTGACCATGGACGGACCGGAAGGAACACTTACCATCGTCAATGTTCCTTTTTACGACGGGGAAGCCTTAGGTGGTGTGGTGGAAATGGTTTTTGAAAACGCCTTGGCTTAATGTAGGCAGTACCAACAGATTAACGATAATGAAGAAAAGAAAAGCCCCCGTTCGTCGAACGGAGGCTTTTCTCATGTGAGGCATAGCGCGTGCTTCAGTAGACACTCACAAAACAATGGAAAGACTTGTCATAGCTAACCTTGGCAACAGCCGGAGTCCTGAGAGGCACTTCGACTATTAAAGTAAAGGACTCTGTCACTGCTTCCGGTCTATGCTGGGGTATCCAGCCATTGCCTTATTAAGCAGTGTCACACCTTCCTTGGAAGCAGAAATCGAAGTGGCAAGGGTTTCTCGGGTAAGCTCCGGATTGTGAAAACCGTCGCTGTTTTCAGCTGTCCACCACTCCCAGAGCACATGGGCTTCTTCATGTTTTTCACGTGCTTTGGCAAGAACGGTTTCAGCGACACCACTCCGTTTTGCCGCGTCATCGGTGTCAATCAGACGGCCGAGCCAGAACTCGGATTTACGCATCTTGCCCCGGATATAATTCTGTATTGTTTCGATCTCATAGAGCTGTTTTTCCACGGTAGAATCCGAATGGCAGCGGAGGCAAAACGCACGAAGGGACAATTCATGAATTGCCCCTTCGATAGTCAGCTAAAAATTAACCGAGGATCTGCTTGAGGTCCTGGTCCGGGGTGGTGATGGGTGCAATGTTGAAGTTCTCCACCAGGAAGTTGAGAACATTCGGGGTGATGAAGGCCGGCAGGCTGGGTCCCAGCTTGATATTCTTGATGCCCAGGTGCAAGAGCGTCAGCAGGATGACCACCGCCTTCTGCTCGTACCAGGAAAGGATAATGGACAGCGGAAGGTCGTTGACCCCGCACTCAAAGGCGCCTGCCAGGGCCACTGCGATCTGGATCGCTGAGTAGGCGTCGTTGCACTGGCCGACATCCAGGAGCCGTGGAATGCCGCCGATGTCGCCGAAGTCCAGCTTGTTGAAGCGGTACTTGCCGCAGGCCAGGGTCAGGATTACGCAGTCCTGCGGCACCTTCTCGGCGAACTCGGTGTAGTAGTTACGGCCCGGCTTGGCGCCGTCGCAGCCACCGACCAGGAAGAAGTGCTTTATCGCACCGCTCTTCACCGCCTCGATTACCGTGTCGGCCACGCCGAGCACCGCATTGTGGCCGAAGCCCACCAGGATTTCCTTGCCCGGAGCATCCGTGAATCCGGGGAGGGATAAGGCTTTGTCGATTACCGGAGAGAAGTCCCAGCCTTAGATATGCTGGATGCCGGGCCAAGCTACCAGACCCCAGGTGTAGAGTCGACCGGTGTAGGAGTCAGCCGGCTTCTGGATGCAGTTGGTGTTGAAGATGATGGCGCCGGGGAATTCGGGGAATTCCTTGTGCTGATCCTGCCAGGCCCCGCCGAAGTTGCCCACCAGGTGGGAGTACTTCTTGAGGCCCGGATAGCCGTGGGCCGGAAGCATCTCGCCGTGGGTGTAGATGTTGATCCCTTTGCCTTCGGTCTGCTTGAGAAGTTCTTCCAGCATGAGGAGGTCGTGGCCTGAAACGAGGATCGCCTTACCCGCTTTGGTGCCGAGCTG
>Ga0105099_10001013_pt1 | contig 18213 bp, 15 predicted proteins | sample PPLLak3cmMay2015_2_FD_79138 | JGI IMG/M metagenome (GOLD analysis project Ga0105099, IMG submission 79138) | Freshwater sediment microbial communities from Prairie Pothole Lake near Jamestown, North Dakota, USA - PPLs Lake P8 Core (1) Depth... | ecosystem: Environmental > Aquatic > Freshwater >... | reverse complement strand
GGTGCGCGAGTCGCTGCTGTTCTTCCGGTCTCCAGCGGTGACCATGCTGGAGTTTCTGACCGGGACACAGTGGCAGCCGCACATTGAGGCATTCGGAATCTGGCCGCTGCTGACCTCGACGCTGGTCACCTCGACGATTGCGATGTTGGTGGCGCTTCCGCTGGGAATCGCCGTCGCCATCTATCTCAGTGAGTACGCTTCCCGCCGGGCACGCTCGATCATCAAGCCCGTCTTGGAGGTGTTGGCAGGCATCCCGACCGTGGTCTTCGGCTATTTCGCCCTGACGTTCATGACGCCCCTGCTGCGGGGAGTGCTTGGGCGGGACACCGTCGAGATCTACAACACCGCCTCCGCAGGGATCGTTATCGGGATCCTCATCCTGCCGTTGATCAGCTCGATGTGCGAGGATGCGTTGAGCGCCGTGCCGCGCTCGCTGCGTGAGGCGGGGCTGTCGGTAGGGACAACCCGCCTGGAGACCGCGCTGCGGGTGCTGGTTCCGGCGGCGTTTTCCGGGATCATGGCGGCCTTCATTGTCGGCATCTCGCGCGCCATCGGCGAAACGATGGTGGTGGCGCTGGCGGCCGGGGCCGGCCCAGCTTTCACCCTGAATCCTTTCCGCGGCGCCGAGACCATGACCGGCCACATCGTGCGCATCAGCGGCGGCGACCTGAGCTACGACTCGATCGACTACGACAGCATCTTCGCCATTGGCCTGATGCTGTTTCTGTTGACGCTGATGCTGAACATCATCAGTCAGGCCGTGGTGCGTCGCTACCGGGAGAAGTACGAATGAGCGAGCGGCATGCAGCCGAACGGACAGGGGAGATCGCCCCACCGGCCCTGGAGCGCTTCGACATCCGGGCCCGGGTACGTCGCCGGGCAGCCTGGGGGATGCAGTTGGTCTTCCTAGGCAGCACGCTGTTTGGGGTTCTAGCGCTCTCGGCACTGCTGTACAACATCTTCAATGGCGCCTTCGGGCTGCGGGCGGTGGAGTACAAGAATCCGCCGGAAGCGCTCGCCGTCGAAGGGATACCGCTCGAAGAGCTTTCTAAGGAGGAGCTGGTAAGCGTGCTGCAGGCCAATCTCTCCCGGGGCGCCTTCAACAAGCTCGACGGCGAGATGGGTTTTGAGGCCAGGAGCCGCGACCAGGTCTACAGTGTGGTGGTGGAGCGGCTGCTCAAGCCGAAAGTGGTCAAGAGTTGGAAGTTGGTCGAATCGCTGACGCAGCGCGGGGAGATCGAGGCGTTTGTGGCCCAGCAGGCGCCCGGGGCGAGACTGGAGTTCGTCTCGTGGCTGGATTGGCGGTTTGTCACCAGCCCGCAGTCCAGTGAGCCCATGCGAGCCGGCGTGCGCTCGGCCATTCTGGGCTCGCTCCTGACCATCTCCATCACGATTCTGATCGCCTTCCCCATTGGTGTCGGTGCCGCCATCTACCTGGAAGAATACGCCGGCGACTCGCCCATCAATCGCGTCATTCAGACGAACATCAACAACCTGGCCGGCGTGCCGTCGATTATCTACGGCATGCTGGGGCTGGCGATCTTTGTGCGGCTCCTGGAGCCGGTCACCAGCGGCGCCCTGTTCGGCCTGGTGGATGACCCGACGACGGCCAACGGACGTACCGTGCTGGCTGCCGGCCTGACGCTGGCGCTGCTGGTGCTGCCGCTGGTCATCATTAACGCCCAGGAGGCGATCCGGGCCGTGCCCAACTCGCTGCGCCAGGCGGGGTTCGGGCTGGGCGGCACGAAGTGGCAGACCATCCGCAGTCATGTGCTCCCGACCGCCATGCCCGGCATCCTGACCGGGACCATCCTGGCGGTGTCGCGGGCATTCGGGGAAACCGCACCACTGGTCGTGATCGGCGCTTCGACGTACATCAGCTCCGACCCGACCGGGCCGTTCTCGAAGTTCACCGCGCTGCCCATTCAGGTCTACCAGTGGACGGCCCGACCCCAGGACGAGTTCCGCAACTTGGCGGCGGCGGCGATCATCGTGTTGCTGATCCTGCTGCTGGCGCTCAATACCACGGCAGTGATCCTGCGCAACCGCTACGGCCGGCAGGGAGAACTGCTCTGACCCAAGGACGAGGTAGATGACAGAAAGCGCCAGGCATCAAACGGAGGAACGCATGTCCCCGAACCGGGTCGCCGTAGCCGGGCTCGGCACGCCGACGGCAGCCAGCCTGATCCCGGATGCACGCGCCGATGAGGGAGCCGTGATGCAGATCCAGGATCTCCATGTCTACTATGGATCCTTCCTGGCGGTGCGCGCGGTGAATCTCGACGTGCCGCGCCACCGGATCACTGCCATCATCGGACCCTCGGGCTGCGGCAAGAGCACGCTGCTGCGCGCCCTGAACCGCATGAACGAACTGGTGCCCAGCGCCCGCACCGACGGGCAGGTGCTGTTTGACGGCGCAGACATCTACGCTGATCAGGTCGATCCGGTAGAGGTCCGGCGTCGGGTCGGCATGGTCTTCCAGAAGCCGAACCCCTTCCCCAAGAGCATCTATGAGAACGTTGCCTGGGGAGCGAGGATCAACGGGTTTCGGGGCAACATGGACGAGCATGTCGAAAACAGCCTGCGGCGAGCAGCGCTGTGGGACGAGGTGTACGACAAGCTGAAGCAGAGCGGCCTGTCGCTGTCCGGCGGTCAGCAGCAGCGCTTGTGCATTGCCCGAGCGCTGGCTGTCGAGCCCGAAGTCATCCTGATGGACGAGCCCTGCTCGGCGCTGGATCCGATCGCCACACTGCGCATCGAGGAGCTGATGCGCGAGCTGTCGACGGCCTACAGCATCGTGATCGTCACCCACAACATGCAACAGGCAGCGCGTGTCTCGGACATCACGGCAATGATGATGCTGGTGGGGGAGGATCGCTCGGGCTCGGTCATCGAGATCGGCGACACAAACACGGTATTCACTCGGCCCCGGGACAAACGCACCGAAGACTACGTCACCGGGCGCTTCGGCTAGAGGTGGGCAATGAGAATCGCGGTGTTCTCCGATGTGCACGCCAACCTGCAGGCGATGCAGGCCGTGTGGCAGGATATCGAGTCCCGGCGCCCTGATGCCACCTATTGTCTGGGGGACTTGGTGGGCTACGGGGCGAACCCGAACGAAGTCATTGACTTCATTCAGCAGCAAGCCATCCCCACCGTGATGGGCAACTATGATGAAGGCGTCGGTTTCGATCTGGCCGATTGTGGCTGCTCGTATCCAGATCCCGCGGAACGGCGTCTGGGGGATCTGTCGCTGCGCTGGACCCGGGCGGTAACCGATTCGAAGCACAAGGAGTATCTTCGGGCGCTGCCCATGCAGATTCGGCTGGAAGAAAGACGTCCCACGAAGCTCCTGGTCCACGGAAGTCCCCGCAGCCTCAAGGAGTACCTGTATGCCGATCGGGGAGACACGGTCCTCGAGCGAATGGCCAAACTGGCTGGAACCGACGTGCTCTTGTTTGGTCACACCCATCTACCCTATGCGCGCTGGGTGGGGAAGACCCTGCTGGTCAACACGGGATCCGTCGGCAAGCCCAAGGACGGGGATGTGCGGGCGGGCTACGTCATGCTCGAGCTGGGACGCCGGCCGCAGGTGTCGATCCACCGTGTGGCATATGACGTTGAGGCTGCTGCCCGCGCCATCCGTCAAACCGAGTTGCCGGCGCACTTCGCCGACCTGCTGCTCAGCGGTGGCATACAGGTCTCGTCGGCCCCGGCGGCGCGGGTCGAACTGGATGCACCAGGGGGCACACCTTGAACAGCAAAGCCAATCCACGCGGCACACTTGATCGGGATCTGCGCATCGTGCAGGAGGACCTGATGCGCTTGGGAGGCATGCTTGACCGTGCCATCGAGCGGTCGATGCAGTCGTTGACCGAGCGCGACCTGAACCTGGCGCACCAGGTTGTGGAAGACGATGCCGGGATCAACGACCTGCGCTACCGCATCGAGGAATTCTGCCTGGCGACGATTGCCACCCAGCAGCCGGCGGCCGGAGACCTGCGCGCCATCGTCGCCGGGATGAGCATCGTCGTCGACCTGGAGCGCATGGCGGATCATGCGGCCGGGATCGCCAAGACGGTGATCCGGATGGGCGATGAGCCGCCACTCAAGGAACTGATCGACCTGCCGAGAATGGCAGAGGTGTGCCGCGACATGACCCGGCAGGCGCTGCGCGCCTACATGACTGCCGACCCCGCCCTGGCGCGCCAGGTCGCGGCGCAGGATGATACCATCGACGGGTTGTACACACAGATCTTCCGGGAGCTGCTGACCTACATGATCGAGGATCCCCAGACCACCAGCCGGGCCCTCTTCCTGTTGTTCGCCGGCCACAACCTGGAACGCATCGGCGATCGGGCGACCAACATCGCCGAGCGGGTGATCTTCATGGCCAGCGGGGTTGTCAAGGAATTGAATCCAGAACCGTTGGACACGATGGATCTCGAGTAGTTCCGGAATCGCAGCCCGGGGTCGCTCTGCCGGCGGGCCATGACCCCAGTTTGACGTGATACACTACGCGCTCGTAGCGGCAGCCTGCCGTTCCTCCGATTCCCCTGCTTTGGAGCGCGAGCGCATGACGACCGCTTCCCCTCTCGACAACCCCGCGGGCGATCGGCCGTTGGGTGCCTCCCAAATCTGGCACACACTCGAAGGGTCGGCGGTGGTGCAGGCGTTGCACACCTCGCCGCAGGATGGGCTGACCCCCGAAGAGGCGCGCGCCCGGCTGCAGTCGCATGGGCCGAACGAGCTGGCGGAAGCGCCTCGGCCGGGACTGCTGCACAACCTGATCGCCCAGTTCAACTCCTTCCTGGTGATCGTGCTGATCGCGGCGGCGGTGATCTCGGCCGTGCTCGGCGACTGGATCGAGGCAGCGGTGATCCTGGCGATCGTCCTGCTGAACGCCGTGCTGGGTCTGATCCAGGAGCACCGAGCGGAGCAGGCACTGGACGCGCTGCGCAGGCTGTCGGCGCCCGAGGCGCACGTGATTCGCGGGGGTCACCGCCTGATCGTGCCCGCCGGCGAGCTGGTCCCCGGAGACATCGTGCTGCTCGAAGCCGGCAACTACATCCCGGCCGACCTGCGTCTGATCGAGAGCGTCAACCTGCGCATCGAGGAAGCTGCGCTCACCGGCGAATCCGTCCCGGTCGAGAAGGATGCCGGCGTCGTGCTCGTGCAGGACATCAACCTGGGAGACCGGCGCAATACTGCCTTCATGGGCACGCTGGTGAGCTACGGGCGCGGGCGCGGGGTGGTGGTGAGCACCGGCATGCTGACGCAGATCGGGCTGATCGCCACGATGCTGCAGTCGGTGCAGCAGGAGGACACTCCGCTGCAGAGGCGGTTGAACCAGCTGGGGAAGGCGCTGGGCTGGGGAACGTTGGCCATCTGCGGGGTGGTCTTCCTCGTCGGCTGGCTGCGCGGCGTGCCGCCGCTGGAGATGTTCATCATTGCAGTCAGCCTGGCCGTGGCGGCCGTGCCGGAAGGCTTGCCGGCAGTGGTCACCGTGACCCTGGCATTGGGCATGCGCGAGATGATTGCCCGCCATGCGCTGATCCGCCGCCTGTCGTCGGTGGAGACGCTGGGCTCGACCACGGTGATCTGCTCAGACAAGACCGGCACCTTGACCCAGAACCAGATGACCGTCACCCGCGCCTGGGTTGACGGGGCAATGATCAAAGTTGGACCGGGGTCAGCCGATGGACGCGCCGAGCTGCAGCAGGCGGGGCGACCGGTCGAGCTGCAACAGATGCCGGCGCTGGCCACTGCGCTGTGGGTTGCGCTGCTGGCGAATGATGCCGTGGTCGAGCCGGGAGAGAACGACAGCTCGACGCCGCGCCTGGTGGGGGATCCCACTGAGGCGGCGCTGCTGCTGGCCGCCGTGCGCGCCGGCGCCGATCCGGCAGCGATGGGCCTGGCCTATCCGCGCATCCAGGAGGTCCCCTTCGACTCCGGTCGCAAGCGGATGACCACCATCCACACCGTGCGCGATCCGCGGCCTGAGGACCCGGGTCCGTTCTATGACAGCTCGCGGCGCGAACACACGCTGATCGCCATCAAAGGCGCGCCGGACATCGTGCTCGAGCTATGCACGCGTCGACAGACGCTAGACGATCGGGTGGCCCCCCTGGAGGAAGCCGACCGCCAACGCGTGCTGCAGGCCAACGATAGCATGACGCAAGACGCTTTGCGCGTGCTGGCAGTGGCCTACCGGGTGCAGGATCAACCGGTGTCCGAGGTGCACGCCGAGGCGATCGAGCGTGATCTGATCTTCGTCGGTCTGTTCGGGATGATCGATCCGCCGCGGGCCGAGGTGCCGGCTGCCATTCAGCTGGCCCAGCGCGCCGGCCTGCGCTCGGTGATGATCACCGGTGACTTCCCGGCGACGGCGCGGGCGATCGCCGAGCAGATCGGATTGATCCGCCCCGGGCATGGGGTGATCACCGGCGCCGATCTGGATGCGCTCGACGACGCTGCCCTGGCAACGGCCGTGATGCATAACGACGTCTATGCCCGGGTGTCGCCGGAGCACAAAACGCGCATCGTCGAAGGATTGAAGGCGAACGGGCAGGTGGTCGCCATGACCGGCGACGGGGTGAACGATGCGCCGGCGCTCAAGCGGGCGGACATCGGCATCGGCATGGGCATCACCGGGACGGATGTGGTCAAAGAGACCGCCGACATGGTGCTGACCGACGACAATTTCGCCAGCATCGTGGCTGCGGTGGAGCAGGGCCGCATCATCTATGCCAATATCCGCAAGTTCGTCTTCTACTTGATTTCGTGCAACCTGGCGGAGATCGCGGTCATCTTCGTCGCCGTGCTGGCCGGGCTGCCCTCGCCGCTGACCGCCATTCAGCTGTTGTGGCTCAACCTGATCACCGATGGCGCTCCGGCGCTGGCGTTGGGCGTGGAGCGCGGCGATCCCGACATCATGAACCAGCCCCCGCGGCCGCCGACGGAGCCGATCATCAATCGGGAGATGCGCCTGCACGTCGGGATCCAGACGGTGGCCAAGGCCGCCGCCACGCTGACTGCCTACGGAGTGGGGTTGCATCTGCACCCGGAGCAGCCCGAGTTCGCCGAGACGATGGCCTTTGCCACGCTGGCCCTGTCCGAGCTGCTGCGAGCCTACACCTCGCGTTCCGAGCGGTACTCCGTGTTCAAGATCGGCGTGTTCTCCAATCGGGCGATGAATTATGCAGTCCTGCTCTCGCTGGTGTTGACGATCCCGCTGTTGTACGTGCCTGCCCTGCAGCCGCTGTTCGACACCGTCTCGCTGGGGTGGAGTCAATGGGCGCTGATCCTTCCTTTGGTTGCCCTGCCAGCGGTTGTGCATGAGCTGACCAAGTGGGGAATCCGCCGCGGGATCCTCCTCCGGACAAGCCCGGGCTGAGTCGTGTCCCCCGTCGCTCGATGCGGGGCTGTCCCGTGGCGGTGGAGTCGGGAGGACCCGCCGGGCTCCCCCCACCAGCCCGCTAGCCGCATGCCGCATCTTGGCATGGGCTTGGTGGAGCGTCTCGCGACCTGTCTTCGCCCAGGCTGCACGTGGCCGCAGGACGTCAACCGAACGTGCGGCGAGGCGCGCGCGGATCCGGGACAATGCGACCGAGCGTAGAGCTGGCGGATCGCGGGCCATCCGCCCGGACAGGGCACATTCCCATGGCGTTGACGCAGCCCCAATGGCGGACGAGGGGAGTTCCATCTAGGGGTCTCTCTGGGGCGTGCCTGCAAAGCACCGGGCGGCTTCACTGGCCGCGCCCTTGCGTGGAGCGCATGCGCAACCCGCTGACGGTATCCAGTCGCAAGCCTCCCCGAATGCGCGCGCCGCGCAGTCGCCCCAACCGCCGGCATGGAGACTCCCGGCGCACGCGAGGGGTTCGGCCGACTGTGGCCCGGATGTGTCAGCTGGATTCCGGATCGGCCTCCACCAATCGGTGGTACAGGTCCGGCCGGCGATCGGCCATGAGATGCAATTCGTACTCGCCCGGGATGAACACCCGTTCCTTGTGGTCGGCGCGGGCCAGATCGATGTCGGCAATCAACAGCGCCTCGGTCTGGTCACCCGCTTGCTGCAGCACCTCTCCGTCGGGACCGATGATCAGGCTGTTGCCCAGGTAGCGTGAGCCGCGCTCCTCGCCGACGTGATTGGCCGCGAGCAGGAACACGCCGTTTTCGGCAGCGCGGGTGCGCGCCAGGTGCTCGGAATACAGGCGGGCGCTGCTCGGCCAGGCCGTTGGCACGACCACCAGCTGCGCACCAGCCAGCGAGAGAACGCGCATGGGCTCGGGCAGGCGCAGGTCGTAGCAGATCAGCAGGCCAAGGCGTGCATCCAGGAAAGGGAAGGGTCCGGGCAAGTCGTCGCCGCAGGCCAGGTAGCGATCCACGCCCAGGCAGGGCAGATGGGTCTTGCGGTACACCCCGATCACGCCAGCTGGGCCGAGCAGGGCGGCGCTGTTGAACAAGATGCCATCGGCGTCCTGCTCAAGCAGCCCGACTACGGCGCACAGACCGTGCTGACTACAAGACTGGGTCAGTGCCTGCGTGCTTGGCCCCGGAATTGGCTCAGCCATCTGCATCGCCTCCTCGGGCGTCAGGGCATAGCCGGAGACGGCGCACTCGGGGAAGGCGATAAGTCCGACCCCCTGCGCGGCGGCGCGCTCCATGAAAGTGCGCATCATCGCCAGGTTGGCTGCCGGATCCAGCCGCCGGGTTTCGAACTGGGCTGCCGCGATGCGCATTGGACCCTCCGAGTCAGGAATTCTCCAGCATAAGACAGACCGGCGTCACCGGACCATCTCGGGGTTGGCTACATCCGCTCGAGGATCGTCGCCGTCGCCATGCCGTGGCCGATGCACATTGCCTGCAGGCCGTAGCGGGACGAGGTCCGCTGCAGCGCGTGCACCAGCTTCGTCATCAGGATGGCGCCGGTTGCGCCGAGCGGGTGGCCGTGGGCGATGGCGCCGCCGTTTGGGTTGAGCTTTAGCGGATCCACCGGATACGCATCCAGCCAGGCCAGCGGCACGCAGGCGAAGGCTTCGTTGATCTCGAACAGATCAATCTCGTCCAGGCGGAGGCCGGCGCGGTCGAGCAACTTGCGGGTCGCCGCAATCGGGCCGTCGAGCATCAGCACCGGGTCAGAACCGATGGCGACTCGGGCGACAATGCGGGCCATCGGTGTCAGGTTGTGCTGGCGCATGGCGCGTTCGGAGGCCACCAGCAGGGCGGCAGCGCCATCGCTGATCTGGCTGCTGTTGCCGGCGGTGACGACGCCATCGGGCTTGAAGACCGGCTTGAGGGCGGCCATCTTCTGCCGGTCGGGCGGACGGCGCACGCCCTGATCGTGCACGATCTCCCGCGCCGGTCCGTCTGGCTGGGGGATATGCAGCGGGAGGGTCTGGGGCGTAAACACGCCAGACTCGATCGCCTCCCCTGCACGGCGATGGCTCTCGAAGGCGAAGTCATCCAGAGTCTCCCGGCTGAGTTGCCAGCGCTCGGCCATCATCTCGGCGCTTAACCCCTGATGGATGAGCGGATACGGAAAGCCGCGCGGCCACTCGGCGGGGTAGTCGTTGCCCAGCGGTTGGTGGGACATCATCTCGATCCCGCCGGCAAGCACCAGGTCCATGTCGCCGGCCAGGATCGCCTGGGCGGCGAAGTGCACGGCCTGCTGCCCGGAGCCGCACATGCGGTTGAGCGAAACCGCAGGGATGGCGGGAGGGAAGCCCGCCTGCAGCGCCGACAGACGGGCGATGTTACCTCCCTGGTCACCGATCGGCGTCACGCAGCCCAGGATGATGTCTTCGATCGCATCCAACGCGATGCCAGCCCGGCACACGGCCTCGGTGAGCACTTTGGCGCTCAAATCGACTGGCTGGAACGGCCACAAGGCGCCGCTCTCGGGTTTGCCCATGCCGATCGGGGTACGGACAGCGCTGACCAAGAAGGCATCCGGCATGGGATCCTCCGAATCGCCGCAAAACCCGGCGAAGGTAGAATCAACTCACTCAAGCATCAGGATACGTGTGGCTCTCAAGCAGGTCAAGCGCCTCCGGGGGCGAACAGCGGTGCGTTCTGCGAGATCGTGCACCCGCACGGCCTTCACGCTTGTCGGGGTAGTGCTGGCCGTCCTGGCTTGCGCACCCACCGGCGAGCCGACGCCGCCGGCTGGTCCAATTGCGATCGAAGACGCCAACCATCTGATCGAGGTGCTGCGCGGTGCGGGGGTTGCCGTGCAGCCGATGTCCGCTCTGGCCGATCCGGCGTTTGGCGGCAGTGGCCAGGTCCTGCAGATTGGCGGACAACTGGTAGAGGTCTATGAGTACGAATCCATCGAGAATCGCCAGGAGGTCTCCCAGGCGATCTCGGACGGCCATTGGCCGTCCGGCGCGGAGGCTCAACCTCAGCCAGCCTCCCCCTCCGTATGGGCTGCCGGAAGGCTGATCGTCGCCTACGCCGGCGGTGATGGCGGGACGCAATTGTTGCTGCAGGCGCTGCTGGGGGATCCGATCACGCTCGCCCCCGAAGTCGTTGACGAGCCCTATCCCGCAGCTGTGCCCGCGGTGCTGGCTCAGGCCGCTGAATTGCTGGGCGTGCCCCCGAATGCCATCGAGGTGATAGGCCTTGAGGAGGCGATCTGGCCCGATTCGTGCCTGGGTCTGCCGCGAGCCGGGGAGAACTGTGCCGAGGTCGAGGTGCCAGGCTGGGGCGTCGAGGTACGCGGCAAGGGGATGCAGGCGCGCTTCCGCGTCGACCTGGCGGGAGAATGGGTGCGGCTTGAGCGGATCGTGAATGGACCCTGAGGCGGCAATCCACCCGGGAGAGCCGTCCAGCCCTCCTGGTACGGCCAGGGAGGTGTTGCTGCAGTTCCTGCGGCTGGGCCTGGTCGCCTTCGGCGGCCCAGCGGCTCACCTCGGGCTGATGCAGGACGAATTCGTGCGCCGCCGCAAGTGGATCGATGAGCAGGGGTTTCTCGACTTCGTCGGCGCAACCAACCTGATCCCCGGTCCAAACTCGACGGAACTTGCCATGTTTCTCGGGCAGCATCGCGCCGGGTGGCGAGGCTTGATCGCGGCGGGGACCGGCTTCACTTTTCCGGCGTTCATGATCGTCCTGCTGCTGTCGATCGCCTACGCACGCTACGGGGCGACGCCGCAGGGGACCTGGATCCTGGCCGGCGTCAAACCGGTGGTTGTGGCGGTGATTGCCTACGCCTTGTGGACGCTCGGGCGCAGGGCGGTCAAGGGCTGGCTCACAGCCGCCATCGGCCTGGCGGCGTTTGCCGCCTACTTCGGCGCGGGCTGGGGAGAGCTGGGGGTCATCGTTCTGGGAGGCGTCTGCGCCGCGCTGGCGCTGAACTACCGGCGGCTGCGCCGCGGGACCGGCGGGCTGCCGGTGCTGGCCTTCCTGCCGCCTGTCCTGCAATCCGAGGCGATGAACGAAGTATGGCGCCTGTTTCTGACCTTCGCCAAGATCGGGGCGGTCCTGTACGGCACAGGCTACGTGCTGATCGCCTTCCTGTATGGCGAGTTTGTCGACACAGGCGTGCTGACGCAGCAGCAGTTGATCGATGCCGTGGCCATTGGCCAGCTGACGCCCGGACCGCTCTTCACGACCGCCACGTTCATCGGCTACCAGCTGGCCGGGTTGCCAGGCGCGATCGCTGCGACCGTGGGGATCTTTCTCCCACCTTTCATATTCGTGGCCATCAGCTCGCCCTGGATTCCGCGCATGCGCCGCTCCCCCTGGCTGGGGGCATTCCTCGACGGCGTGAATGTGAGCGCGCTGGCGCTGATGGGCGCGGTGACCTTGCGCCTGGCGCGGGCGGCCGTGATCGATTTGGCGGGAGTGATCGAGGCAGTGGTGGCGGCGGTCCTGTTGATCCGGTTTCGCGTGAGTGCGACCTGGCTGGTGCTGGCCGGTGTCGCTGTCGGCCTGGTGCGCTATCTGTTGAGCGGATAGACCGGCGACCTCCAGGAGATCGGTGGAGGCCAGACGCGCGGGCGCAGTGCAGCCGGGGCAAGGAGAAGAGGAATCTGAGCGATGAGCACACATCAGCCTCCGCCGCGCGGCCTGAGAGGCCTGCCCCGCAATGTCTGGGTGCTGACAGTGGCCTCCTTCCTGACGGATGTCTCGTCGGATATGGTGGTGTACCTAGTGCCGCTGTTCTTGGTGGGCGTGCTTGGCGCGCGAACGGGCGTGGTCGGCTTGATCGAGGGGATTGCCGAGGCTACCGCCAGCCTGATCAAGCTGGGATCCGGATGGCTCTCTGACCGAATGGGGCGGCGCAAGCCGCTGGTTGTGCTGGGTTACAGCCTGTCGACCGTTGCCAAGCCGTTCCTGTACTTCGCCACGATCTGGTGGACGGTGCTCGGCGTGCGTTTTGCCGATCGCCTGGGGAAAGGTTTGCGAACGGCACCGCGCGACGCACTGGTGGCCGATAGCATTGGAGCGAAGCAGCGCGGCTTTGCCTTCGGCTTGCACCGCGCCGGGGATACTGCCGGAGCGGTGATTGGTCTGGCGGTTGCGCTGGTGGTGGTCGTGACCAGCGGGTCGACGGGCTTGCTTTCGCGGGAGACCTTCCAACGCGTGGTGCTGCTCAGCCTGATTCCCGCGGCATTGGCGGTAGGGCTGCTGGTCGTGGGCTTGCGCGAGCAGTCTCGGCGGCGGGTGGAGCGAGAGCGAGGGGCAGGAGGCGTGTCCGAGCTCGGCCGCCCCTTCCTGCTATACCTTGCCACGATGGGGTTGTTCACCCTGGGCAATTCCTCAGATGCCTTCCTGATCCTGCGCGCCAGCAACGTTGGCCTGACGGTGGCCGGGGTGCTGGGCATGATGATGGTTTTCAACCTCGTGTACGCCGCCGTTGCCATGCCTGCCGGGGCCGCTTCCGACCGGTTTGGCCGTAAACGGATGCTGCTGGGCGGATGGTTGCTGTATGGGGTCGTGTATCTGGGCTTCGCCCGGATGAGCGCCGCCTGGCAAGCCTGGCTGTGGATGGCGCTCTATGGGCTGTACTATGCCCTGACCGAGGGGGTGGGCAAGGCGGTCGTGGCCGACCTCGTGCATCCCGAGCAGCGAGGCGTGGCCTATGGACTGCTGGCGGGGGTCATCGGGCTGTTCGCCCTCCCGGCGAGCCTGTTGGCAGGTGTCCTTTGGCAAGGCGTGGGTGCCTGGCCGGGACTGGGTCCATCGGCGCCTTTCCTCTTCGGCGCCGGGATGGCCGGGGTGGCCTGCGTGCTCTTGGGGCTCCAGGATTTGCGGCCGAGGGATGCTGCCGGGCAGCTCGGGTCTGCGGATCAGGCCAAGGCAGGCTCGCTCAGCCGTGAGTGAGATCCAGCGCATCGGTCCCGCAGTGGCATCTCTGGGATTCTGTGGCAGCCAAGTGCGGCTGCCTGGGAAGAGCTTGACACGCCCAGCGCCTGGAAGTACGGTAACCTTCCGAGACGATTCCCATCCAGGCTCCGAGGGGCGCGGGTTTAGGTGGACTCCCCTAGACTCCGAACACGCCGTGGCCTTGGAGGACCGGCAGGGTGAGTGAGGAGTGGAATCCCGTGACCAAGTCATCGGCCAAGGCAACCCCAAGCAAGCCCCGAGACGCTCAAGCACGTAAGCCCGCCGCGGCTGGCCGGGTTACTGTCGAGAACGTGAATGTCCCGGGGTACACCTCGAGCGTCGACGCAGCGATGTACAACGCCATGAAGAAGGCGGTGCTCAAGGTGCTCCCGGCGAAGGCGCCCGGGCTGACCCAGGCCGAGATGTTCTCGGCGGTTGTGCCGCACCTACCGGTGGACCAATTCCCGGGCGGTGCCAAGGCGGGCTGGTGGGTGAAGTGTGTACAGCTCGATCTGGAGGCCAAGCGCAAGATCGTGCGCGAGCCGTCCAAACCCCTGCGCTGGCACAAACCTCCGGCGCGCTAGGCTTGCAGCCGATGCCAGGATGAGGATCGCCTAACGGTATGCGCAAGCCGCTTCTGCCGCGAGTTCGCACGCCAGTGCGCCGGGAAGGCGCCCAGGCCTATCTGCTGCTGACCCTGCTCGCCTTCGCCATCTCGGTGGCCCTGACCCGGCTGGTGCTCCAGCTCAGTGGCTATCCTCAGTTGTCGGCCGGCGAGCTGCACATTGCACACGTACTGTGGGGTGGCCTGTTGCTCTTTGCCGCCTCCTTGCTGCCGCTGGTCCTCGCCAACCGCTGGGTGTACACCGCCGGAGCGCTGCTGGCCGGGATCGGCGTCGGCTTGTTCATTGACGAAGTTGGCAAGTTCATCACCCGCACCAATGACTATTTCTACCCGGCTGCGGCGCCCATCGTATACGTCTTCTTCCTGCTGACCGTGCTGTTGTATCTGCAGATTCGGCGCCCGGGCCGCAAGGATAGCCGCACCGAGCTGTACGCCGCACTGGACGAGCTGGAGGAAGTGCTCGACCGGGACCTTGACCCGGGGGAGCGACGCGCGCTCGAGGCTCGCCTGAGCGCAATCGCCAATGACCCCGATCGTCCCGAGGTGGCCAGCCTGGCCAGCGCATTGCTGCGTTTCTTGCATGCCGGCCTGCTGGTTGAGGCCGAGGAGTCGCCGGACCTGCTGGAACGGATCGATGCTCGCCTGGAGCAACTTGAGCGCCGGTGGCTGACGAGAGGCCGCCTGCGCCTGCTTCTTGGAGTGGGCTGGCTCTGCCTGGCGGTCTTCATGATCTTCTCGGCCGTAGACGACCTGCGCAGTTTGATCGGCACCGAGCTCTCGGGCGTATGGGTCCAGCTTCCCGTCGTGCTGCGCCGTGCCGATGTTGAGCCCTGGAACGCCATGCTGCAGGCGGCGGTCGGTGCGCTGCTTGTGGCGGCAGTCGTTGCACTACTTCTCGGACGGGAGCGCCTGGCGCTGCGCATCGCCAACTATGGATTGATCCTGGCGCTGATGGTGGTGAATCTGTTCGTCTTCTTCTACGATCAATTCTCGACAATCCTGCCGGCGACGCTTGAGTTGCTCCTGCTGCTCGGGGGTTACCGGTACCAGCAGCGCTTCCTCGGCGGCCCGGGCATCTTGTTGACCGACCTGCCCGGCGACGAGCCGATGATGCCCGGCTAGTCTGACCCTCAAGCCCGCGCCAGCTTCGAGTACGTCCGCAGGCAGCGTTTCCCTGGCCGACGGCTGGTGCGCAGGCCTGCGAGCGGCGACCGGACGGCCTGAAATCAGAGTAAAATCATCCCCATTAGTTGACCCCAGCGATCCCTGGAGGGAGATGCAATGGCGGTGGGCTTTCTCCTCACGCTTCGGGAGGGCCTGGAAGCAGCCCTGCTGGTTGGGATCACGCTCGGCGTGCTGCAGCGCATGCGCCAGCCAGAGCTGCGGCGATACATATGGTTCGGCGTGACCGCGGCGGCGCTGCTCAGCCTGGTGGCAGCGGCCGGTCTGCAGGCGATCGGCGCAACACTCTCGGGCCGAGCCGAGGAGATCTTCGAGGCGGTGACCATGCTGCTGGCGGCCGGCGTGTTGACCTGGATGATCCTCTGGATGCAGCGCCAGGGACGCCGGACGCAGATGGCACTCGAAGCGGATGTTCAAGACGCCGCCCAACGGAAGCAATCATGGCCTATCTTCCTGATCGCCTTCACGGCTGTGCTGCGCGAAGGTATTGAGACTGCTCTGTTCCTGTCCGCCGCATCCATGACCGCCCGTGCGGCGAACGTCCTGGTCGGGGCACTGCTGGGGCTGGCGGCCGCGGTGGCACTGGGCTACGCCCTGTATGCCAGCACGCTGCGCCTCAACCTGCGGCGGTTCTTTCAGGTCACCGGGGTGCTGCTGATGCTCTTCGCAGCCGGGCTGGTGGCGCATGCCGTCCACGAACTCAACGAGGTCGGTCTGATCCCGGCCATCGTTGCCCCGCTGTGGGACATCAATCATGTGCTGGACGAGAACTCCTACCTGGGGCTCGTCTCCAAGGCGCTCTTCGGCTACAACGCCGACCCTTCGTTGAGCGAGGCGCTGGCCTATCTGGCGTACATCGGCGTCCTGGCGGCGATGCTCCTGCGCATGCCGCGGCGTCCGTCCCGCGCCGGCGCCGGGGTCTAGTCCCGTCGGCGGACCGGGAGGCAAGGCCGAGGGGGAGAGCAGGGCGGCTCTCCGTTGCTGCCGGTGAGCCACTCTGGGGAGCAGTCCCCACACCATTGACCCAGGCTGGCCCGGTGCCGCTCCGTCTATCGCGGAAGGACACGAAGCCCGTTCGTGGGATGGTCGAGCGAGTGGCGACAGGGAGCCCGGGTCAGCCGCGAGCGCGCCTCGCGCGCCCCGCGCCCAGAGCAGGTGAACCCAGTCCGGGTGCAGGCGGTCGGGCGCCTGCATCCGATGTGCTGCGCGGCGCAGCCGGTGGGCTGTGCTTGTCGCCAGAATGACGGCAGGCAGGCGTCGGTGCCCAGTTGACGGTATCGAGGCATGCCCTGCGCCGGGAGGGGCTGAGGGCTACTCGGTGTGGAAAACCCTCTCGCCGGCCCGGATCGGGATCCCCAACCGGTTCTCGGGGGGTGTGATCGGGCAGGACCAGCGCTCGTTGTAGGCGCAGTACGGGTTGTAGGCCAGGTTGAAGTCGACTCGCAGCCGGCTGTCACCCAGCTCCTCGGGCTCCAGGTAACGACCAGCGCCGTAGGTCTCGCCCCCCGCCAGGCTATCGGCGAACGGCAAGAAGTAGCCGTATTCGTTGCGGTAGACCGTCAACGATGCCGCTTGCCCATCGATCTCGAAGCGAATGCGGCCGTACCGTTCGTACGCCTGCGCGTCGCCCGTGGTGGTCTGCATCTGGACGACCTCCGGGTCGGGGTACCGCTCGAGGGGCAGCTCGAACACCCATGCCGGGTCTTCCGGGAAGTAGCGCAGACCCTGGAACGATCGCTTCTGATCGGCGGTCAGCGGGCTGTCCGGGCTGCGGCGGAAGTGCTCATCCTTCTCGCGGCGGAACTCATCCAATGGACTCACAACGGCCTCCGGGGGAAAGCATAGCAGGAACTGCGTGGCCTGCGAAGGGCCGCCTGAGTCTTCTGCGTGCCCCCCAGCCGCAGGTGGCTCACGCCCGGCGCTTGTTGGAAGCACGCCCGCGGTGAATGCGGGTTGGCCTCAGATGGGCCGAAGCCAGGGTCTCAGGCCGCGGAGGCCCGTGTCGTTGTGGCGACCCGCCCGAAGCGGCGCTGGCGTGCGGCGTAGGACTCGAGCGCCGACATGAACTCGGCGCGGTCGAAATCCGGCCAGTAGACCTGCGAGACATAGATCTCGGCGTAAGCAGCCTGCCACAGCAGGAAGTTCGACAGGCGCATCTCTCCGCCGGTCCGGATCACCAGATCGAGATCGGGCTGGCCGGCAGTGTCCAGGCACGCCGCCAGGCGGGCCTCGGTGATCTGCTCCGGCGCAGGATTCGTGCTCAACAGCTGGCGGGCGGCGCGTACGATCTCTGCCCGCCCGCCATAGTTGAAGGCAATGTTCAGGTGCAGGCGGTCGTTGCGCGCCGTGCGCCGGACGGCCTGCTGAACCCTCCGGCGGGTTGCCGGCGCCAGCCCTTCGAGGCTGCCCAGATGCCGCAGTCGTACCCCGTTTCGGTCCAGCGCATTCAGCTCGCGTTCGAGGTAGAGATCGATCAGTCCAAGCAGCCCGCGGACTTCCGCCGGAGGGCGGTTCCAGTTCTCGGTCGAGAAGGCATACAGCGTCAGGTGGCGGATTCCGGCCTCGACGCCGGCCTCGACCACCGTGCGCACGTTTTCGACTCCGGCGCGGTGGCCTGCCGCGCGCGGCAGGCCGCGGGCAAGCGCCCAGCGGCCGTTGCCGTCCATGATGATCCCGACATGCCTGGCCGTTCGCTCCGGCGATGACGCCGGGTGCGGGGGGCCGCCGGACGTGGCGTGAGTCATCGCTCTCCTCCTGCGCCGGCCCGGCGGCTCCGATCTGGGCTGGACGGCGCCGTCTGGAACGCGGGTCGGACAAGCCGCCAGCCCAGCGCGGCTAGCGGCAGGGCCATCAGGCCCAGCGCCGCCAGGAACTGCGGCCAAAGAAACCGCTCCGGCAGCACGCTCAGCACGGCCGGAGTCCCGCGCCACACCGCCTGTGCCGCATCCCAGGTGAACACGCCGATGGCGAACAACGCCCCGCAAGCGGCGGCAACCCAGGCCGCTTGCGGGACCTTGCTCCCGCCGCTGGCGAAGCGGGCATGTGTAAGCAGCGTGCCCAGCGTGATCATCAGC
>Ga0105099_10001011_pt1 | contig 18217 bp, 19 predicted proteins | sample PPLLak3cmMay2015_2_FD_79138 | JGI IMG/M metagenome (GOLD analysis project Ga0105099, IMG submission 79138) | Freshwater sediment microbial communities from Prairie Pothole Lake near Jamestown, North Dakota, USA - PPLs Lake P8 Core (1) Depth... | ecosystem: Environmental > Aquatic > Freshwater >... | reverse complement strand
TAAAAAGAAGGCTAATGTGGTTATTAAAAATCAAAAAGACTCGCCCTATTATAGCTCCGATCACAGATTGTGATATGTTAGCAACAGATAAAGAGTTAGACGAACTTCTGAAAAATGGAAAAGCCAGAATAGAAGTGCGCGGAAAAATTGTGCCGCATCCTTCTCAGAATAAAGTAGTTTTGAAATCATGGCCCCCAGGCAGAAGGTTTGAGTCTATACTCAATAAATTTTCAGAAGAATTAGAATCTGGAATGATAGGATTCACGGATATGTCTGTAACAAGCACTGAGATCGTGTTCGAGGTTCTGAGAGAAAGAAACCGAGAAAAGATCTATACTGAGTTCCTTGAGAAACTAAAAGAAGCTGTTACAGGCGCTATTCCGTTCGAAACCATTGTTTCCGATATCGAAGGCAATATAAAAGTAAAGTCTATCGATCAAATGCTCTTAGACACATTCAATATGTTCTTGGATGTTAATAAGAAATTTGTCAAAGAAAATATTAAACAAATTGAAGCAGTTATATCTGAATACAAAACATTGGAAAAGATAAAACCATATTTGGTTTCTTCAATAACATCTGGGTTAACAGTTAAACAAACTATTGACGCCATATATGAATTGATTCGAATTCCAAAAGAAGTAACCACAAGTTTAATCAACAAATATAAAATCAGTAAACTATTAGAATTAAAAACTGACACACAACAATTAGAAGATGGATTAAAGATTGAAAAAGAAAATCTAAAAAATATTGATGAGCGTACAATCAATCAGTATTAAGGAGATTCCATGTATAAAATCAAAAGAACTTTCGATTTTCCAATGAGCCATCGTCTCAGCAAACATAAAGAAAAATGCAAGAATCTTCATGGCCATAATTTCAAGATCATAGTATGCGTGAAATCCGAAACCCTGGATAAAAACGATATGGTAATGGATTTCAGCGAATTAAAAGAAATTTTAAAACCCATTGAAGAATCATTAGATCATTCTATGGTATTAAATGAAACAGATGTTCAACTTAAGAAAAATATTGAGGCGTGTTTGGAAGGTTCTAAAGTTATTCTATTTCCCTATGACCCAACAGCAGAAAAAATAGCTGAAGGCATCTTTAAAACAATTGAATTATATCTCGACAGCATTAATCAAGATATTTCTGTCGATTATGTGGAGGTATTTGAGAATGAACGGTCATCAGCTATCTATTCCAAGTAATGATGCAGACAAGACATTCGTCTTAAAATCGGCGCTTGTAATTCCAAAGAAATACTCTACTGAGCCGTTCTATAATCAAATCAAATCCGATCTTACAAGAACAACCAAAACATATAACAAATCGACAATCATAAAAAATGAATTTTTTATAGAAACGGATGATTACTTAGTAATTCCAAGAAATTATCCTATAAAAAACTATATAAAAGAAAAGTTTAATATCATCGATAAACGACACGAGGGTTTTAAAATTAATATAGAACATCGAATTAAACCCAGAAGCGAAGCACAGAAAAAAGCAATAGAAGTTCTTTTGAACAACGAATCTGCAATTCTTCAGCTTGCTCCTGGCGTAGGAAAAACAGTTATTTCAATTTATGCAATTGCCGAAAGAAAAGTAAAAACTTTTATATTAGTTCACAGAGATAGTCTTGCCGATCAATGGAAAGAACGAATCTTAACTTTTACCAATTTATCTCCTGAAGATGTATCCAGAGTAACATCTCAAACATTTTCAGAGGATCTTAAAAAACCAATTTCAATTTGCACAACCCAAACCTTCTTGTCGTTATTGAAGAGAAACCCCATGAGTTTCCTTCAAGAGTTGGATAATGCTAACATAGGGGCATTCTTCGGTGATGAAGTTCATACAACCGTTGGTGCCCCTACATTCTCAGAATGCTCAATTAGAATAGCATCAAAATACACATATGGTCTAAGCGCCACACCATATAGATATGACGGAAATGGCGATATTATAGAATATCATTTAGGAAAAATATTTTCTGATGAAGATATATTTGGAACCATGCCCATTAACGTAACCGTTATTTTAGCCAATTTTGAAATCGACACACCAAGACGATATCAATACATTCGCTGGGGTGGTGAGTTTCAAAGGTCTCGTTATCTCAACCTGATGAAAAAATCCGATACGTTTATGAGACTGGCTCGTGGAATAATTGATAAAATTCAATATGATAGAAATGTATTGTTTGTTGTAGAGAGAATAAATTTAATTGATGAATTATACGCATCGACAAAAATAGAAAATAAATCAAGGTTTTATAGATCAACGAAACTTGAGGAGTTGAACTCTCAAATGACATTCGCTACACCAGGCAAATGTCGTGATGGGGTCGATGCTCCCTGGAAAGATTGCGTAGTTACCACATCTCCGATTGGCAATATTGAACAACTAGCAGGGCGTGTTCAAAGATTCAAAGAAAATAAAAAGACCCCAATACTAATTGATATTGTTGATTACGGATGCAAAGATATTGCCAGAACGTTGTTCAATCGTCTTAAATTTTATGACGCAAAGAAATGGCAGGTTAACTTTGTTTTAGTTAATAACGGAGAAACAAAAGCAATTCCTTACGATGTTGCAATAAGACTTATTTCAGGAGGAGCATTGTGAAAATAAAAGCTTCGTTCGTTACAAACAGTTCGTCTGCTTCTATGATTATAGATAAGAGTGTTTTAAACGACTTTAAAATAATTTGTTTGAAGCACCATATAGAAGCAGCAAATTTATTATTAAAAATAAAATCATGGACACCAGTGAGTTATCATGATAGATGGATCATAGAAGAGTCAAGAAAATATATTTATGGAACCACGATAATGGAAAACTTTGATATGAGTTGGTTTTTGGCAGAGCTTAATATAAGTAGAAAAAGTTTTTTAGTTTTACGTGCCGATGATGAAGAACTAGAAGGGATTAGAAAAGGAAAGAAAATAAAATTATTTAATAAACTTTCTGAATATCGATGGAAAAATACTTTTTTTGAAGAGCATAAGGGTTATAATAATATAATCAATATTATCGGAGAAAAATTAAAAATACAAACCCCCTGTTCAGGATGTTTAGTAAAAACAATATGCGTGGCATCACCTCATGATAATTCTGTATGCGATGAGGCCGTTAAGTTCTTCAGAAAACAATACAGAAAATATACGGAGAAAACAAAGATATGAGAGCGGAGGAACATTTCCTCCGCTGCTCCAAAAGGAAAATTCACTATGAAACTTTGTGATTATGGATGCGGCCAAGAAGCAAAATATCAATTTAAGAATGGGAAGTGGTGTTGCAATAAGAATTTTAGAGCCTGCTCTAGTGCTAAGGAAAAGAAAAAGCATCTTTACATAGAAAAATACGGAGTCGAGAATCCATTTCAAAGTAAAGAATTTCAGGAAAAAAGTAAACAGACTTGTTTGAGGAAATACGGGGTTGACCACAATCTTAAAAGTAAAAAAATTCGAGAAAAAATGAAACAAACCAATTTAGAAAAATATGGAGTTGGGAATCCAATACAAAGTAAAGAAGTTCAAGAAAAAAGAAAACAGACCAATATTGAGAGGTATGGAGTTGAATACCCAACTCAAAATAAAGAAGTTCAGGAAAAAATGAAACAAACCATTTTGAAGAATCTTGGAGTTGAATACCCAACTCAAAATAAAGAAGTTCAGGAAAAAAGAAAACAAACTTTTATGGAAAAATATGGGGTTGAACATTACCAACAATCTTTAGAAGTAAAAGAAAATCTTTTAAAAAAACACCCATTCTTTTGCCAGATTGAAGAAATTAAAATAGAAAACTGCCTATTTAAAGTTCATTGTAAAAATCGTAATTGTATGAATTCAAAGGAAAAAGACGGGTGGTTTACACCTTCTACCACACAGATTCACAACAGAATTACAGCCTTAGAAGGCAAGTCAGGAAATGACGGATGTTTTTTCTATTGCTCTCAAGGGTGCAAAGATACATGCGACACATTTAACATTCACAGTGATCCGGAGAGAGACACTCAACTTCCATACACTCAAGAACAATACAAAACTTTTAGATTAGAAGTTTTAACAAGAGATAATTATATCTGTCAATTTTGCGGAGCACCGGCAACACATGTTCATCATGAAAGACCGATAAAATTGGAACCGGCGTTCTCACTTGATCCTGATTTTGGATGGGCGTGTTGCGAGAAATGCCATTATGAAAAAGGCCACCCACAAGGAACAGACTGTTCAACTGGAAATTTAGCAGCAAAGGTTTGCAGATAAACTAAGAAAAAGGAGAAAATATGAAGGCAGCAATTATAGGCGATGTCCATCTTTCAAGATATGGACAAGATGCTGACAATGACAGCGGAGGTTCGGAAAAACTCAAATCTATCCAAGCCTCATTATATGAAATAGCAAACTATTGCAAAGCAAAGAAGATACCAAATATTATTTTTACAGGAGATATTTTCCATAATAAATCAATCCTTTACGCGGTCGCCCAGGACATATTTATAAACTTTCTCAATGATTTTCCTGACCTTTTATTTTACATTATTGACGGCAATCATGACCTTTCTGGAAAAGTTGGTAAAGTTGTATCATCTTTAAAAGGAATTCAAGGCCGAAAAAATGTAACTTGGATCACCGCGACTGACGGAAAATTGTTTTGGCAGCACCCAACAGAAAATATGTTGTTTGTTCCGTATTCAGAGTTTATGGTTGATGTCATTAAGAGTAACAAATCCGATATTTTAATCTCTCATTTCGGGTTGAACGAAGGCATGCTTAATTCCGGAATCAGTATAAAAACAAATATATCCATAAATGACCTTAAAGGAAAATATAAGCATGTGTTACTCGGGCATTACCATAAGCCACAAGAATACAGAGATTCAGACATTCAGGTTTATTATATAGGCTCAATCATTCAATTGGATTGGGGTGAGAAAGAGGATGTAAAGAGATTTCTCGTTATCGATACAAAAGATATGAAAATTTTCTCCATACCAATTAATAGTTATAAAAAGCATATTGAAGTTGAGGTAACAAAAGAGAATCAAAAAGAAGCCATTGCTCTGGCTCTAAAAGCAAAAGATAATGGAGATCATGTAAAGATCGTCATCAAAGAAAATATAGAACTTCCAAAAGATTTGGGTGTAAGTATTATAGATAAATATGAGAGGGATATAACAAATCGCGGGATTACGGCCAATATGAATCAAAACGAAAGATTAAAGAGGTATTTAATGATTCGCGATATTAAAGAAGAGCAACATGATAAGTTGATAAAATTGGCGAATGAAGTTATTGACGCCTGCACGGAGGAACAACACCCTTGAGAACAGTCATATTTAAAGAAGTGGGGATGGAAAATTACGGCCCCTATAAAGAACCAATGATACTGCAAATAAAGAATAATAATTTGGTTCTCATCGTTGGTCCAAACGGTGTCGGCAAAACAATGTTGATAGACGCTATTCCTTTCACTCTTTATGGCCTTACAAGCAAGGAGATGAAGGGCGATGATGTAGTTAATAATGTTGTTGGGAAGAATTGTCATACTTGGCTTGAATTCGAAACTAACGGATCAAACTATCGCATAGATCGATATCAAAAGTATCAAAAACTTGGAAATACCGTTACGCTTAAAAAAGATGACAATCTTATTAGAAACGGACAAACAGAAGTTCTGCCGGAAGTTGAAAAACTGGTTTGCCCATACAGAAGCTTTGTTAACACCATCATGTTTGGACAGAAAGTTAAAGATTTTTTTACTGATCTTGTCGATTCAAAGAAAAAAGAAATATTTCGAAAGATTTTAAATCTTGATAAGTATACCGATTATTATAATGAAACAAACAAGAGGCTTTCTGCGATTAATGTGGAAATTGAGAAAAATGCACATAATGTAAACATACAATTGGCTATGATCAATGAGAGCAAGAAAACAATTGATATGTTAAATGAAAGCGCAAGAAAATTTTATGCCGATAAAAATCAGCGCATTAAATCCATCACTATGGAAAATAACGAAATAACTTCAGAAATAACTTTTATTCAAAAACAAGCAGATGTATTAAATGAAAAATTTGAAGCCAGTTATTACTCTATTGACGAACTTGAAGATTTAAAAATGAAGACTATGCAAATTCAGAAAGATCTCGAACTTAAAAAAGGAGACATCATAAGACAAAGAGACCAAAAACTTTCTGAATTGAAGGAACAGGCGCTGGACAAAAGAAATGCTTTAATTGAAGAAAAATCTAATAAAGAAAAATCATATAACGACCAAGTTAATTATTTAAATAAATTAAGAGATGAACAGATAAAAGAACGCGAAACTTTAATCATGAATATAGATAAAGAAGTTATCGCCATTCAAGGAACAATTCGTTACGAAAAAGAACGCGCCAAAGAAATTCTCACAAAAGTTATAGAATCTCCTAAAGCAGAATGCCCGCTATGCGAGACGAAAGTCATAGGAGAAACTAAAAATTTACTTGAAAATAAAGTCAAAACTTATTTGTCGAATGTTGCTGATTTGGAACCAACCATACAAAACCACAATTTAAATAAAAATAAAATTCAAAAACAAATACAAGAGATAAAAACAAATTTTGAAGCGGAGAAACAAAAACTTAAAACTCAAAACACAGCCGAATTAAATGAAATAGAACGCAAATTATTGAATATAAAAGAAAAACTGAATGGTTTGTTTCAGCAAGTTAATAATTTAGCCAACGATAACATCAATAAAATGACACAGGAATTGGCTAAAGATTTAGAAACCGTTTCAGAAAGGATTAAAGTTGTCAAATCTATTAAAGAAGAAAATGAAAAAACTAAGCTTCAATATGATACTTGTATTAAAAGAATAGATAATTTAAAACTTAAACAACATTACAATGAAAAAACACTTGAAAAAACAAATGCAGAGGCATTCGATAATACGCAAGTAGAATACCAACAACAAAAAATTAATACATCAAACACTCTTATACACGATACAAATGAAATTCTTGCTAAATGCCAAAGCGATATCGATATGCTTGAGTTCTGGAAGCAGGCGTTTTCTCCTTCTGGGATTCCGTCTATGCTTATAGATGAAGCCATTCCTTTTATGAATTCAACTATTAGCGAAATTCTTGATCTTGTCACAAATGGCAGATACGTGGTTTCTTTTGACACATTGTCAACCATCAAAAGTGGCGAGTACCGAGATAAGATTTCTGTAAATGTTCTCGATACTCAAACCAGAGCAAACTCAAGAATTCAGCTATCTGGCGGTCAAACAAGATTAATCGATATTGCTACTATTTTAACGCTTGGAGAATTACAAAGCAAAATTCAAATGGTTAAGTTCAACATTCTTCTCTTTGACGAAATTTTTGATAGTCTTGATGAAGAAAACATTAACAATGTTGGAGCAATTCTGTCTAAATTAAAAGTTGGGCAAACCATATTTATTATTTCGCATAAACACCCAGATCAACTGGAAGCCGATGAAGTAATTCAATTAAAATAGAAAGGTGGTACGGGTATGAAGATAAAATTATCTTTCGTTACAAACAGTTCATCAGCTACCTTTATATTATCTTCGAGTAAAAGATTGTTTAAAACAAAGATTTTTAATTCTCGCGGTATGAAATATACACAATCATTTAAAGATGTAAAAAGTGTCGAAGCCCTTGTTAAGGCTGTTCAATATGACAACTCCTATGATTTTATAAATGAGTTTATAGGCCCCCGCGAATATCTTCTAATGCCAAAGCCTATATATTTAATATGTAAAAAAGAAATAACACAAAATAATCGGCGTATTACAATAGTCGATATAAATCACCACTATATCCCCGATAAATATTATAAAAAGATAAGTAAATATACTGATATACGCGCTGGTAGAGAACACGATTCAGATTGGCGTTGGATTGAATTTTTTAAAAGAGAACTATTTAAACCAAAGGTATATGATGATATCAAAGTTATTTTTAAGCGTTGGGAATAAAGTTTTATGAACATCGGGGGCAGGAAATAATGATACAAATCGCAAACTGGATTTTGACCCGTAAGTGTAATCTACATTGTGACTACTGTGCGATTGCTAAAAACACCCCAAATAAACCACTTGAGTATCCTAATATAGAATACCATTTAAAACACGAAATGACAACACATGAAATAATTAATGGTCTTAAAATATTAAAACAACATAATCCAAATATGTTTCACATATTCTATGGCGGAGAACCACTTTTGAAGAAAGGACTAGAAGACATTATATTGTTTTGTAATAACAACAATATAGAATATACAGTCATTTCAAACTGTACAGAACAAATTCAGCCTTTAATTCAAAATTTGATTAAAAATTCAGGTGGTTTAAAAGGTTTTACAGCATCAATAGATTTTGTAGATTTTTCAAATTTGACGCAGAACGATATCACCGTTAAAAGTCAAAACGCTATTAAAGTTTTAAAGAGTTTAAAAGGTATTGTCAAGGATTTGGTTGCTGAGATTACGGTAACAAAAGAAAACGAAGATAAAATATTTGATATCGTAAAATATATTTCAGATCTTGGAATTGTCAGCGACATAACATTTGTTGATATCGCTAAAACACCATATTATGATTTTTCTAACTTAACAGATAAAGATCAACTTATAACACGATCCGCTAAACTAGCTGAACAGTTTCAAAAACTTATTGATAGTGATTTGCTAATTCATATGAAAGAAGAACTTCTTATAAAAATGTGGCATATATTACCATCAGACATGGACTGCGGCATCGACCGTAATCTTCACAACATCACTATTGATTCGGACGGAACGATACGTCTGTGTCTTAGAATTCGCGGAGTAACGACTCCGAATTTAGCCAATATAAATAACATTCTTCTTTCTGATGGAAGTATATCACCAATAACTCATGCAGCAATTAAAGCAGATAAAATAAAATTCTGTCAGCTTTGCAATCATACATGTCATTTAATGAGTATGATTTCAAGCAAAAATAAAATAGCAGTAGATAATCTAATCCATAAAAATAGGAGGATATGACAATGGCAGATATCGAAGAAAAAATAGATACCGCAATAAAATTTTGGGAAAAAGTTATAAAAGAACCGCAAGTTTCTTTAAAGTTTATAAAGAAGGATGGTTCTACTCGTTATATGAAAGGAACACTTAATTTTACAAAAATCCCAAAAGAAAAGATTCCGAAAGGAGTTAACGTAGCAAATATCTTAAAGCTTATGAAGGAAAAAGGAATCATTCATATCTTTGATTTGGAGAAGAAGGAATGGCGCTCTGTGCCCTTTCAAGCGGTTGAATGGTTAAAAACCAGTTCAAAAGTTTATAAACTTAAAGAGATGAAAGGAATGATGTCATGAGTAGTGAGTCTACTAAAATCTATACACACGACTCTCCGACATTTCTTGATTCTTTGATTCAAAGTATAAAAAAAGAAAGGGCAGAAGGAGTCGGGGATTTAGTTATTTTAAGAAAACATTGCGATAAAATATGTTCTGAAGAATATGAAAGAATGCAGCCGGATCAAAAAGAATTATATAATGGCCATGCACCAAAAAGCCCAAACACACTTCTATGCCTTCCCGTTTCTGGAAGAAATAATAAAGAAATAGGATTTTTAGCATTAGAGAGAGAATTTTATGCTGAACGAATTACAAAAACTGATAAAGATTATGAGTATCTAATTGTTTATTGGGTCTATAAAAAATATGCGCTTGAAGAACCGCCTAGAAAAATAAAAGTTATTAAAGTACCAGATGTCAATCCACTTAAAGTTTTATCTTTTTATGCAAAAACAATTTCTTACTTTAGAGGAGTATGAAAAATAAATGTCTGAACCTGAAGAGAACAATCCTTATAAAAAAGAATATTCCGAAATTCGAATTAATGGTGGTTTCGCAACAATTTATGAAGCACTGTATCGATCAACAAGAAAATTAGATTCGAAACCAAAAATAAGAAAAACTTCTATACCATTTGATTTAATGTATGCAAAACTCAGTAATGCATTTACTGGATATTCAGGCGTAACACAAATGAATCTTATTCCAGAAAACTGCCGCTATCACGAACAACTAAAAAATAACATACATATTTTCGTTGTAGAGGAACCGCCTGCCGTTAGAACAGTTTTAATTTCTGATAATTATTTAGAGCATGTATTAACTCACAGGCAATCTCAATTTAAAACCAAAGAGATCACATCAGAAACTATGAATTTTTATGAAACCTCAATCAAATCATTAAAACAGCGAGTGTCTGAAAAGTTTAATAGGGCGGCTCCTGTTAAATTATCATTTCCTTATGTTATTATGTTTTTATGTCTTGTGAAAAGAGGGAAATTCTTTGAAAGAGTACTCTCTCCTTATGTGGTATTTAAACGCACTCCAATTTATGGATTCGCAGACCCTCTTTTACTGGCTCCATTAGGAAATATTACTGGAGGATTTGAGGTTTGTATAGGAAGTGGCAGGGAAAGCGGCTCAGATATGGAAATAATAAAACAAAACCCCGCCTCTGTTATAAAATATTATAGAAAATTATTTTGGAATAATGTATTTAACTTGGACTTTCAAAACAATATTAATACCTATGCAAATGAAAATATAGATGAGTTTAGAGATTATATTAGATGGAACAGTTATTCAGAAAATAATCCTGGGTTTATATATACCGCCCCATTTAAGAAGTTTCATCTGGATTTTGGCGGGGTTCTTAGTGTTATGAAACAACGAATTAATATGAATAATTATAACGAAAAACCAACCTATGCATTTATAGAAAATGCTATTTCCAGTCCATTTATTAGTGATGTAAAATCTAAAGATACATCTGAGAATTTAATTTTTGATATCACAAATGAATATTATTTAAATGAGAAGACCTCTATCATGGCCGGAGATCTTTTAACATTGCCAAATAAACGCACAATTCTTTTCGAAACATTCCTTTCAACATCTCTCGCGGGGCGTCCGTCACATTACAGACTTCTTATCAATAACAAACACCGTGTTATTGTTAAGATAAATAATAGTTTTAATAAATTTCTTGTAGATGCTATAGAAAATGCGACCACTCTTATGGAAATTAAAACTCCAACAGGAGTAATTAAACCTGGCGATTTGGTATCATTCTTAAATGAAACACCAGGAGCAGCAGTTGACACAGTTATAACTGTTAAATCCATTAAAATAAAAAATGATAATACTATTGACCTTGTTAGTACAAACGGCCCGTCATACATTATGAATTCTTTGAAAAATTTAACCAAAGTAAATTTAGATAATTTATATTTAGGAGAAGATAAACTTGATATAAAGAAGATTAAAGATAAGACATGTTTATTTGAAACAAGTATTGGATATCGAACTTCTTTTCGATCATATGTGATTGACACTAAATTTCTAGACATTGTTCCAGAAAATTCTATGCTTGTTGCTCGGTTTAAAGCTATTAAACACGATCCAAATTCCTCTTCGGATATATATAAGACAGCAGTATCAACAACACCCAATCAAACATCTAATTTTTCATCAACGTCTAATTTTGGAATATGCCATTTAGATTTAATTGATAAGCTTATCGAAGTACCTACTTCTGTTCCCGTTAATTTAAATGGAACAATAACAGTGTTGCAAAAACCATATTATAAACACCCAAATAATAAGAGAATATTCACATCTAATGATAGAAATAAGCTTTCCCTTGCAACTATATATGCCACCTTGAAAAATATGATAACTAAAGGCTATTTAAAAATAACATCCATTGGAAGGGATTTAGAATTTAAAATTGGAGACAACATAGTTGTTTTTGATAGAAATCCTTTAAAGATGTTAGATGTTAGAAAAATTATAGGGATGGCGCATATTAAAGATAGTAACGATCAAAATGCTGACAAAATTCAATTTATAACAAAAAATAGGTCAGACCAGAACGAGACAATTGATTATATTAGAAATAGTGAAATAGTGGGGTTGCCTACAGTAAGAAAAATTGTTGGCAAAATTAATGACCTACAGTATGGTTTTAAAATTCAATCGAAGGTAGATCAGTTTCCATGCTTTCCAAAAGATAGTGTCAATATAATTATAGGATTTATTGTTGACACCATCACTGAGCCAATGGTACTTCTATCAAACGCCCAGACATTATGGTTTTCTGATATAAACACAAAGAATTTTAATATTATTCCTCCAACAAATAGGAAGTATAAAACGCTTGATCATACTTTGATCGATTATAAAGATTTTAAATTTCAATGCGGTGATATTATTTCATTAAAGTCTTATCATAAAACTTTTAACGCTATGATTGTTATCGACGGAACTCTTAGAAATAACAAAATAATGAATAGTTCAGTAAATCTTAAAACTAATTGTCATATTGTTATTTCTGAAAATTTTGATTCGTTAGCGCAGGTCACTACTCATGATGTTGAGAAAAACAATATATGTTTAAATTGTATACCATCTCCGCGATTAAAGTCCTATGAAAACATAGAAAACACATTAGCGAATATAAAACCAAGAATTCTTATACCAACATTTCTTGGAGAATTTATAATTCCAACAGATTTCGACAACTTGTTAATATCTGAAAAATTAAACGATAGAAAAATAGCAAGTTTTTCTTCCGAGCATAGGAGCATACATGTTTAAAATATTTATAAATGATGGAACACAACCACCTCCAACAGATGATATTTATTATATCGTATGCAAAGAAGGAGTATATCTTAAGAAAAAAGTGGGTATTATGGAAAGTATAACACACGTTAAAAACATATCAGTTTTAAATAGTATTGAAAAGACTGCTAAAATTCATGTGCCTCCGATTCCGAAGGAAGTTACAATTCAGGTAACAAATTTTTTCAAAGAGGTTTATGAAAAATTTAGCAGCGAAGGAAACGTTCTATTATTTTATGACCAAGAAAAGAGAGAGCATATTCCGTTTGTTCCAAAACAGGAAGTCGCGGGGGCGTCAGTCGATTATGATAAAGCCATTGTAATGGAAGGGTGCCAAGTGATTGGTACTATACATAGTCACGCCAATTTTTCTGCTTTTCATTCTGGAGTAGATGATGCGGATGAAGCTCATTTTGATGGTCTTCATATCACCATTGGCAATGTTATGGATGAAACCCCGAGCATTTCGGCATCAATTGTATCTAACGGGACACGATTTAAGGTTGACCCATTAGAGTACATGGCTGGTATTAAAAAGGTAAAAGAAGTTGATGAAGTTGTTGAAGCGCCAGTTCATGGAGCACGATATTATGCTTGTATAAATGGAAAAATGGTTGAACAAAAAGGACCGACTCATAAGGTAAAACATTATGATAAACGGTTCGCAATAGAAGGAACTCCAGAAGAGATTGAGGCATTGAAAAACCCAGCATGGATAAATAATGTATCGAAGAAATCATATACGTCTCATATGCCGATTGGAAAAATAGATAAAAATACATCTCAATTCGGAAGAGGATTTGTTTTCCAACGTGGCGGTGGTGGGTATAGTTATAATCCAAGCCCGTATTTTCGTGATTGGGATGGAATGGGGTATGGGTATGGGTATGATGAATGGTTTGATGCGGTTCCAACACCTTACGCATCCCCAACAATCGGAACATCAACAAATTCAAAAAGTGACAAAGAAAACGATAAAAATAAATTTGAAATTAATCCATGTAAACACTGTTGCTATTTAGATAAGAAATTAGAATATGTCATTGAACTGTTGGAAGCACAATGGCCAGAACTTTCTGACGAATTTGAAGATATTCGAGATCAAAATTCTGGTTATAGAATCAATGAAAACGGGGATGCTATCGAAACATTTTGTTGTGAATCATGCAATACTTTAATAGAAACAGATAGTTATGAATCGGTCATGTGCCCGAACTGTAAGAACGATGTATATTTAGTTGAGGTTGATAATGAAGACATCCCAAAATATATAAAGTCTGGGGCGAAATTAATTAAATATAGTGGTAAAGTTTTTGATTTAGAAGAAACCGAAGACGGCGCTATTATATGTAAAGAGGAAATAAAACCGCCAGAAGGTGAAGTAAAATCTGAAGAAACATATAGCACAGAGGAAGGATTAATCGAGATGTCCTCTAGAGATTCTGGTGATATTAAACCAGAGTGTTCTGATATATTTCTAAAATATATCACAAATGAAATTAAAAGTTATAAATCGAAAAATAAGTTATCACCGCATCCAAGTAATTTTAAAAATAGATTAACAGGAGATTCTATAAAACAACCCAAAATTCCATTCTCGGGTTCTGTCACACCATTAAAAGAAGACACCACAAAAACTCCAAAAATCACATATATTAAGAGAGATAAAAAGTGAAAATAATTATAGTTGGGTTGGGAGGAGTGGGGTCTATTCTATCAGCAAAAATGGCAAGATATTTAACATATTCAACAAAGAAACCGCCCGTATTGTGGTTGGTTGACGGCGATACTTATGAAACTAAAAATTATGAAAGACAAGAGTTTGATTTACTCGGGAATAAAGCTGAGATCAAAGCAACGCAGCTATTAAATGAATTCCCCACATTATCGATTGTTCCGTATAAAAATTATATAACTACGGAGAATATAAAAGAAGTCATCACCAATGATTCGATTGTCTTCCTTTGTGTAGACAATCACAAGACACGCAAAATCGTGTCGGAGTATTGCAGCACCTTAAATGAAATAGTTGTAATATCTGGCGGCAATGAATTAACGGATGGGAATGTTCAAATTTATATGAGAAAAGGCGGAGTTGATAAAACACCGTCTCTCGTAGCATACCACCCAGAAATTCAATCACCAACAGATAAGTTACCAACAGAAATGTCTTGCGAGGAACTCGCAAGTTCACAACCACAACTATATTTCGCAAATTTGGGTGTTGCAACTATTATGTGCTGGGCATTCTATAATGTTATCTTCAGCAAAAAACCTATTACAAGATCAGAAATATATTTTGACATGTTAACTATGGCAGTTTCTACACAAACAAGAACAGTACAGGAGAATTAAGAAAATGGCGAATCGTACATACACAGAGCGTGAACTTGAGAGAATGACAGCAAAGCAGATCAAAAAGGTTGCAGTTCAAGAAGGCTGCACCGGTATCTATCGACTTGGCAAAGATGAGGCCATTGAGTATTTCATGAATTGGCAGGAAGACCGCGCGGAAGAGCGCGAGTTGGTGGAAGATCTTCATGATCCACTGACCGGAGTTTCCGGCCGGTTCCAGAGCACCGTCACCAATCCAGGCGGCGCTCCAGGCCACCGTACAACAACCACAGTGCAAGTTTCATGTGGAGCCAATGCTGGTCCATTTGAAGTGGTTGGTCGTTCAGTGACGGAGATCTCAGAGCTTCTGCGTGAGGTTTTGAACATCGAATCCTCAGCGACTCCTTTGGTAAATGGTCGCGCAGTTGCAGGATCATATGTCATCAAGGTTGGCGACAATCTTGAATATATGAAGCCAGCTGGCCGAAAGGGCTGCTAATTTAGTTATGGTGGGGGTGGAAACACCCCCACCATTATTATATTAGGAAATTTAAATGTTTAATAACATTTGTATAATTGGAATCGGCACACTTGGAGGATTTGTATGCAAGCATCTTGCTGAACAAGAAGTTGTAAAAGAAATCACTGTGATCGACGATGATATTGTTCAATCTAAAAATACTTATAATTCAATATATGGTACTGGAATGATTGGAGAATATAAAGTTGATTGCATGGAGCGCATGTTAAAGAATATAATACCCATCATAAAAATGAGACAAAAATATTTTGAAGAAACAACACAAATACCAAAGAATATTGACTTGGTTATTGACTGCAGAGATGAACTATACGATAGAAACGGAAAAATTGATGTTCGATTGTTTATTTCAAATAGAACGCTGGTTTTCGATTGTAGAAAAATATTAATTTATTCAAATAAATATAAGGGTGAATATTCAATTCAATTAACTAAAGATGAACTTAATAGAGCAGGATTTTTTGCTGCGCAACTAATCTCCAGCGGGTCAGTTAGAGACTTTATAAAAAATGAGATTATACATACATTAAATCTTGAAATACTTCCTAAACTAGCGAAAGAATCTTCCGAAAAATCAATTGCTGCACGGACAGATTTGATTTATGAGAGACCAGAAAAATTTAATATTCACGGTTTAGATCGTAACCTTAAAAGTATTCTTGAAATAAACAGATATCAACCAATTGAGGTATATATTGGTGAAAAAAATAATTTCCTTACAAAGAACGCGCCTAGAACCAATTTTACAGTTATACCTAAAAATTCACTAAATACCCCAATAGATTTAAATGGATTTTTTGAAAAATTTCTTTCAGAGAATAACATCACCAAAAATTTTATTATTATTTTCAAAATTGAAAATAATAACCATTTCATTGAGTTACTTGAGGAAACTGGAGCGGCATAATGAAGACCCCGGATAAAATTGTTGAAGTTTTAAGAACTGACAAAGTTCAAACCAGCCACTATAAATGGTATTACTATTTTAAAGAATTTAAACCTCGGTTGGTTAAACTTGAGAACAAATTATACAAGATAGATAACTCATACGGAATGAGTGTAAAAGGATTTGTTATTACAACTATAAATAATAAAATCGAAGGGGTTAACATTCTAGGATATCACCCAAACGCTGCTCCATTGACCAACCATTTTATTCTTCCAAAATATATCTCATATAGCGAATTTAACAAAAAATCTTATAATTTAATAATTCAACGGATTGAACTTTTTGATCTCGATATAAAACATTTTTTCAATCCAACAAATAATATGAAAATAAAATGGTGGGAAGGGGAAGATGCTCATTAAACCTATTGAATGGAAAATAGAATTTAAAAGTAAGGTTAAGACTTACTTCGAAGGTAATATGAAGATATTTTTTTATGATGATAAAATTTTTCCAGAAAAGGCCATTTATAAAAGAGAGGCGTATCAAATTGTAAAAGCATCTGCGCATATGCATGTTCATAGTTATTATGTGACAACGTGCGACAACCAAATAAGAAGTGTTACCGCGTTTGGATTTCACCCGAATGTTGACCCAAATACTAATGCTCTTTGCCTACCATCTGATATGCCGAACTCACTCTATAATAAAGAAACCCATAAACGAATAGAAACTAGTTTGCGTGTATATAATTTGGATAGCTGTCATTTTAATCCACTACAATATCTTGAACTTAAAAAATTAAGTTCGTTATCTGTAAACAGAAAGGAGATAAAAACATGACCGGAGAAGAAGACATGGTCGAAAAAGAAATAGAAACCCATAATAATGTGGTCGATGAAAAAACGGCTACTGAATATGAATTTTTAGAACCTATCCCTGATGATATTATCGATGATCCATCTGATGAAGAAATATTTGAAAGACTATTCAGAAAATTTGTAAATGAAGCAGTTGAAGCGCAAGCTATGGATATGAGAAGAGAAGATGCTAAAGAAATTGTTAAAGATATCGTATCAGAGTTAGATGGTATTGTAGCAAAACATGTTAAAGAGCATATACGCGCCATTGCGGAATATATTTTGCACCGTGTTAGGGAATAAAAAATGATATACACTCCTGAAATTGTTGACTATACTAATTGGGATCAAGCAGATCTTGCTATTAAAAAAAATTGGAGCGCGTTGGAGTCCATTGATGAAGAAGCTAAAAACTCCAATAAAATTCTTCACAGATATATTAGTCACCAGCATGCTGATGGCCGTGCCTACTACCAAATTATTAAAGAAAATAAAAAAACTGTAAAGATAAGAGTATGTACTGGGCTCGGTGATGATTGGGTTCTTCCAGCATGGGGTGAGGAATGTAACATTCCAAAACCTCAAGCTGAATTATTTATTAAAAGAAGAGATGGCTTAAAAGAGCTGTTCTCAAAAAGGGGGTAAACCAATATAATGCCAAAATTTTTAGACTATGCAAAGTTCTGTGAAAATCTTCCAGAAATAACATCTATTAAACCAATGGGTAAAAGAAAATTTAGTGAAGGCGGATTATTTTCGGAAAGTATCTTCGGATTAGTAGATAATTATATTTGTCATTGCGGAACATATCATGGCCCGTCAAAAGTTGGTACAAAATGTTCAGAATGTAAATTAGAAATAACAAATAG
>Ga0105099_10001010_pt1 | contig 18232 bp, 15 predicted proteins | sample PPLLak3cmMay2015_2_FD_79138 | JGI IMG/M metagenome (GOLD analysis project Ga0105099, IMG submission 79138) | Freshwater sediment microbial communities from Prairie Pothole Lake near Jamestown, North Dakota, USA - PPLs Lake P8 Core (1) Depth... | ecosystem: Environmental > Aquatic > Freshwater >... | reverse complement strand
TCTTCTGCGACATCTTGCGCAGGGCCTTGACAACCTCGTCAGTGGCCTGCTCGATGCCCAGTTTCAGGCGCATCGGGTTGGCGCCCGCCGCGAGGGTCTTCAGGCCCTCGGTCACGATGGCATGCGCCAGCACAGTCGAGGTGGTGGTGCCGTCACCGGCAATGTCATTGGTTTTGGTGGCAGCTTCCTTGAGAAGTTGGGCACCCATGTTCTCGAACGGATCTTCCAGTTCGATTTCCTTGGCGACCGTCACACCGTCGTGGGTGATGGTCGGGGAGCCGAACTTGCGATCCAGGGCCACATTGCGGCCTTTGGGGCCGAGGGTGGTGGCGACGGCATTGGCAACGATATCGATACCCTTCTGGAGCCGTCGGCGTGCATCTTCCGAAAATACAAGTTGCTTTGCAGCCATAAGTCAATTCCTCCGATTACTGTATGATTTAACCTTCAACAATGGCAAGCAGGTCGCTCTCGCGCAGGATGAGCAGTTTCTTGCCATCAATCTTGATCTCGGTTCCAGAGTACTTGGCAAAGAGAACCTTATCGCCTACCTTGACATCCATGGGGATGTAATCGCCATCTTCGTCACGGTCACCCGGGCCGACAGACAGCACCTTGCCCTGCTGGGGCTTCTCCTTGGCCGTTTCGGGAAGGACAATGCCACCTGCGGTGATTTCTTCCTGTTCGATGGGCTCTACCACAACACGACCACCGAGGGGTTTGAGAGAAAGTTTCATAGGATCCTCCTGAACAAAAAAATCACGAATTTAGCACTCTACACCAACGAGTGCTAAACCTATCATACATGGCTTCTATCGGCTCGTCAAGGGAGATGTGGAAAGATTAACAAAATTCTGACATTTATCTCACCCCCTCCCCAACCCTCCCCCATTCCTGTTGTGCGGAATGGGGAAGAGGCGGCAGGGGATCATGGTTTCGGAGTGGGCAGCAATGTAGGTGTTGAAACCGGCATAGGCGTTTGGGAAGATGTCTTTCTCACAGAAGCGCAAATGGCCAGGCCATCATTGGCATTGAAGGCCACCACCGGGTCATCCCCATAGGCAGCCAGCAACTGGTTGAGCACAGCTTCTGCTTCGTCACAATTGGTTGCATCGCGCGGGCTGAAAGCTGCCAGCAGGTTGCCATAGATGAGGTAGTAGGTGGCAGTATTCGGGGTGAGAGGCAGACCCGTAACGGCTATATTGGGATCCCCCACTTCCTGGCGCACTTCATAGGCCTCGGCAGCCGTGCAGCCGCGTATGGCACATCTCAAAGCCGGGATGGCACCCTCGAAGTTGCGGGATTTCTGGTATACAACCCCCAGTTCCCCATAAGTGTTGGCATTGGATGGATCGAGTTCCAAGGCCTTCAATACATTCCGGGCGGCAGCAAAGAATTCACCCTGTTGGGTGTATGTTTTGGCAATGGCGATATAGGGCTTCGGATCATTGATGTCCAATTGTTCGTTCAAACGGGCAGCCCTGGCAAAATATTCCAGCGCATCCTCATACAAGGCATTGGCAATCTGCTCATTCCCGCTTTTCAGCGCAAGGGTGCGGTAGTTCTGCCCGATGGAGATATGGAGAAAGGTCAGGTTGGGATTGATCTGGAGCGCCCGGTTGTATTCCTCGATGGCCTGGCTGTACTGGCCGGTCGATTCGAGAATCAGGCCATAAACCCGGTGCACATCCATGATGGTTGGATCCTGGGCAACCGCCTGTTCGATGACCTGCACGGCCTGCGTCCACTTCTGCTGGTCGTTCAGGATCTCGGCATAGAAGGCCAGAGCCAGCGTATTCTGGCTATCCAGGAGCCGGGCGCGGGCGATGGCCTGCTCAGCCTCGATCAAGAAGGCGGCTGAATCTTCCCCGCTCACGGCCGTTGCGCTCCAGTCCAGCACAAACGCATGGATGGCATGCACCAGGCTATCATCCGGTGCAAGTTCAACAGCCTGCTCGATGGAATCGCGCGCCTCCTGCAAGCGGGACAGGCGCTGCTGGTCGGTTGTCAGCGTGGCAGTGGAATAGGTCTGGATGCGCGCCAGTTCGGTCCAGATCGCAGCGTTGAACGGGTCGACCTCAACGGCCTCCTTGTAGGCCAGGATGGCAGATTCCAGTTCACCGGCCGTGAAAAGTGCAGCCCCCTCCATTGCATAGGATTGGACCGTTCGGGTGGGAGTAGGCGTGGCTTCGAATGGATTGGTGATGGCCCCAAACTCCAACTGGCTGATCAGCCAATACCCCACCGCGATCAGAACGATCCACAAGAAGATACGATACAGGTTTGGCGTCTGTTTTTTATGGAAAAGCGGGCGCCGCGGTTCGACTTTCATGGTGTCGCTGTTGCTTGCGGCGTAATGGTTGGCGTCGGTGAGGGGGTAAGGAGGCTCTGCTCACAGATGCGCAGGCTTTCCTGGGCATTGTAAACAGCGGTTTCATCGTTGGGTACGGTTGTCAGGATGCGCTGGGCGATTGGCAGAACATCGGGACAACGGAACGAGCGGGCCAGCACCAGGGCATAGGTGAAGTAATATTCAATGACATAGGCGTCATTCGTCAATGGCAAAGGTTCGATCACCAGTCCATCATCCGTGATCCCGCCATTGGCAACAAAGGTAAGTTGATCAATGGCATCCGACCATTCGAAATTACGGTACAACATCACCCCCAGGTTGCCGCGCAGGTAGGGATCGGTCGGGTCATCCCGCACAGCCGATTCGGCAAACTGAACCGCCTTGGCAAACTCACCCACCCCTGCATAGGCACGCGATGTATACAAATCAGGCGTCGGGTCGGATGGGTTGAGTGAATTGGCCAGGCTGTACTCATCCGTAGCTTTATCCAGCACTCCCAATACCTTGTAAGTCCTCCCCAGCCACAGGTGCAGGTCAGGGATGTTGGCATTGATGGCAATGGCCGCCTCGTACTCGCGGATGGCTTCTTCGCGGTTGTCGGTCACTTCCAGCACCAGGCCGCGGATGCGATGGGTCTCCAGCGTGTTCGGCGCCAGGCTCAAGGCCACGTTCGACTCATCTTTGGCCAGGAGCAAATCGTCAAAGGTTCCCAAATTAATTAATAACTCAGCATAATAGGCATGCGCCAATGCATTATTCGGATCCAATTCCAGTGCGCGCTTCAGAGCAGTTTCTGCCTTGATGTAATCTCCCAGAAAGGTCAGTGCCCAACCATGGACGGCATACACCATGGAATTGTTCGGGTTGAGCAGGAGTGCATTCTCCGTGCTGACCAGGGCATCTTCATACTGCCCGGCGAAGACCTGGACGCGCGCCATGGCAATGTAGGTGGATGCATCGTCGGTGCGCACCCGAACAGCCTCCTGGTACTTTTCGATGGATTGGAACAACTTCCCTTCGTTGAACAGCGCCTCGGCCTCGGCAATGAACGACTCGGGATCGCGGGTTGCGGTGGGCGTGGGCACAAACGGGGATGGCATCTCTGGTAACACCACCTGATTCACATAGAGCATCGCCGCGATCAGGATGAGCAGCACCACGATCAGGAAATAGTTCGGCCGCCGGCGGCGGCGTTGCATGCTCCACTTGGAGCCTCGTAGATACATGTGGTCATCTTACCATCGGCAGGGAAAGAACGTCAATACGCCCGGTTACAGAACAAAACCCCAAAATCCGTCCCAATCTGGATTATTTATGCTAGAATGCTGCCATGCGGTTTGACGTATTCACGCTCTTACCGGAAGTCTTCCCCCCCTACCTCGAAAGCAGTATCCTCCAACGCGCCCGCCAGCGCGGGCTGGTCGAAGTGCAAGTGCACAACATCCGCGATTGGGCGCTGGATAAGCATCATGTCACGGATGATGAACCTTATGGCGGCGGTGGCGGCATGGTCATGAAGGTCGAGCCGGTTTTTTCCGCAGTCGAAAGCATTCTGGGAACACCCCCATCCTGCCCGGTCATCCTGCTCACGCCCCAAGGCCGCCCCTTCAACCAGAAGATCGCCGGGGAACTCTCGGCGCATCCCCACCTGGCCCTGATCTGCGGGCGCTATGAAGGTGTGGATGAGCGCATCCGCGAGCACCTGGCCACGGAAGAAATCTCGATTGGGGATTATGTCCTGACCGGCGGCGAACTTCCGGCCCTGATCCTGATCGACGCCCTGACCCGCCTCCTGCCCGATGTGCTCGGCGACCCGGACGGGGCCCAGGATGACTCCCACGCTTCGGGCCTGCTCGAATACCCGCACTACACCCGTCCGCCCGAATTCCGCGGCTGGAAGGTGCCCGAGATCCTGCTCTCCGGTGACCATGCCAGAATCGCCCGCTGGCGGCGGGAACAATCGTTGATCCGAACACTTCAAAAAAGGCCCGACATGTTGGCTCAGGTTCAATTAAGTAATAAGGATGAACTCTTTCTTACAAAAATCCGCGAAGCAAAAGGAGATGAGCAATGAAATTCAATTACGGCAAGATATTCTTACTTGGTTTTGGGTTCTTTGGGGTGAGTGTGATCTGGGGTGTCTATAATGCCTTTGTGCCGCTCTTCCTGGCGAATAAATTCAACCTCGAACCGGCCCTGATTGGCTTCTTCATGACGCTGGATAACATTGCCGCCCTGTTCATCCAGCCACCGGTTGGCGCCTGGTCGGATAAATTGCGCACACCGATCGGCCGCCGCATGCCCTTCATTCTGATCGGCGCGCCCATTGGAGCACTGGCTTTCGGGTTCATTCCCCTGGCAGCCGTTCTGCCGTTGTTCGTTGCCTGTACCAGCACCCTGCTGCTGAGCATGGCCTTCTGGCGCACGCCCGTGGTTGCCTTGATGCCCGACATCACGCCTTCTAACAAGCGCTCTCAAGCCAATGGCATCATCAACTTCATGGGCGGTGTTGGGGCAATCATGTCCTTCCTCGTGGGCGCAAAACTATATGACATGAATCCTGCCTTCCCCTTCTGGATGGGCTCAGGGTTGGTCATCCTGGCTGCCGTGCTGGTTTTCATCTTTGTCAAGGAGCCAAAAGAATACGAAACGAGCGAGAAAAAGCCCAACATGTGGCTCAGCCTGAAAGATGTTTTCACCGATCCGGATAAGAGTGCCCTGCGGTTGTTCCTGGCCATCTTTGCCTGGTTCGTGGGCTACAATGCCATCGAAGCGTTCTTCACCTTGTACGCGGTCAATCACCTGGGTATGCCCGAGTCGGATGGGGCGCGCCTGCTCGGCCATCTCTCCCTCTTGTTCGTCATCTTTGCATTGGTATCCGGTTTCATCGGTGCGAAGATCGGACGCCGTCGCACCATTATGGTTGGCATCACGCTTCTAGGTCTGCTGATCCTGGGAATATTCATCGTGCCATCCAGCACACTGACCATCCAACTGACCAAGCTGCCAGTATTGGGCGCAGTTCCGGTGATCAGCCTGTTCCTGATGGGCGCGGGCATCGCCTGGGCGTTGATCAACATCAACTCCCTGCCGATGGTGGTGGACATGGTAGAGGATGCGCGCATAGGAACTTACACCGGCCTGTACTACCTGTTCTCGACCCTGGCCGCCATTGCCGGGCCAAATATCAATGGCTGGATCGTGCAACTGACCGGCAAGAACTACAACAACATCATGGTTGTGGCACCGATCTTCATGGCGATTGCATTCATCCTGATGGCCGGTGTCCGCCGCGGCGAGGCCAAGAAATAAGGGTAACTTCTCAATAAACAGGGGAAGATGGGGGGGGCGGCTTCGCCGCCCACATACACCCCACCCCCCAAGTTATTGAGATGATACAAATAAGGCTATACTAGCGAAGGCAAATGAAACCCAATAATTCAAACAGGATGATCATCACTGCTGTTCTTGTGATGACCATCTTGATGCCTGCTTGTCTCCCAACCGCCGCGCCGGATTGTACGGATGCGGATGTGTTCTGTGTGGGTTTGGTCACAGACGGCGGGAATATCCGCGACCGGGGTTATAACCAATATACATGGGAAGGCATCTTGCAAGCCAGAACCGGGCGGATCGCTGATTGGGTGGAATATATAGAAACAACCGATATCCGGGATTATGCCAAGAACATCGCTGAGTTTGCCAGTGCCGGTTACGATGTCATCGTCACCGTAAGCAGCGCCATGAGCGAAGCAACCCTAACAGCAGCCAATACCTATCCGGAAATCTTCTTCATTGGTGTGGATCAATACCAGGAATGGGCATCGGATGAGGATCCAGATAACGATGTTCCCAACCTGATCGGGATCACCTTCCCGGAAGACCAGGCTGGGTTCCTGATGGGCGCCCTGGCAGCCATGATGACAACCACCGGCCAGGTGGGCGCGGTATGCAGCTCGGAATTCTATCCACCCGTCTGGCGGTATTGTGAAGGCTTCCGTGAAGGTGTTCTATATTTTGATCCCAATATCTCTGTTGAAATCGCCTATAACGATGCCCAGATCAGTGACGCCTTCAACGACCCGGTTTGGGGAGCCGAAACGGCCGGTTCGATGGTTGACCGAGGCATCGACATCATCTTTGGTGTTGGCGGTGAAACCGGCAGCAGCGCCATCGTGACTGCTGTGCAGAGGGGTGCTTATGGATTGGGAGCAGATTTCGACCAGTACACCCTGCTGGTGGAAGCCTCTCCGCATCTTCTCTCGAGTGGAATGAAACTTATCGCACCAGCTATCGTTACGCTGCTTGAAAAAGCAAAAGTTCCTCGCAAAGATAGCCAGGCTCTCTCCATCGGAAATTTTATCGGGCAGGTCGGTTATGCATCCTTCCACGATCTGGATGGCAATGTGCCGGAAGAAATCAAAAGACAGTTCGAAGAGATCTACGCCAGTCTGTTGAGCAACGAACTTGAAATCGATATCCCGGCAACAAACGCAGGACCCTAAAGCGGTTTTCTGACTTTCGTCACTTGCACAATGGTTCAAGAACCTGTATACTTTGGTGGAGATAAAAATAAGTCCAATCATCTGGAGGAGGTGATACTTATTCGAGATACCTTCACGGCACGAACTGTTTTCCCCATCCCCATTCATCTTTAATCTTTTGAGGAGAAGAATATGAAAAAACTATCTGTATTGATGGTGATCATCCTGATTGCCATGACAGCCTGCAAGCCAGCGCCCGCCGAAGATGCGACCGCAGAACCAATTGACTTCAAGGTCGGATTCGTGAGCGACACCGGCGGCGTCTTCGATGGCAGCTTCAACGAGGCGCAGTGGAACGGCGTCCTGCAGGCACAGACTGAACTCGGTATTCAGCCCCAGTTCATCCAGTCCGACGAGGCCACGCAATACACACCCAACCTGACCGAGTTCGCAACCCAGGGTTACGATGTGGTCATTGCTTCAGGTTTCTTCCTGGGTGCCGATTTGGCTGCCGTGGCAACCCAATACCCGGATATCCACTTTGCGATCTTCGATTATGCTTATCCTGACCCGTTCCTGGGAGATGCTCCAGGGGGGACCTCATGCGTCGATAATGTGATGGGCATCGTCTTCAAGACTGACCAGGCGGCATATCTGGCCGGTTATGTTTCGGCCGGCATGGCCATCCAGCTCGACCCCGAGGATCCCGCCCTGGGTTACTTCGGCGGCGCCAAGATCCCGTCCGTGACCATCTTCGGCGTCGGTTTCCAGAAAGGCATGGAAGCCTACAATGAAGCCCATGGCACCAATGTGCGCATGATCGGCTGGGACAACGCGACCGGTGAAGGCCTGTTCACCCTCGATTTCGTTGACCTGGTCAAGGGCGAACAGTATGCCCGCACGCTCTTCGAAGAAGGTGCCGATGTCTTCATGGGCGTCGGTGGCTTGATTGGTTCGCCCGGTTTCGCTGTGGCGCGCGAGTACGGTGGCTACGGCATCTGGGTGGATACCGATGGCTACGAGTCCCTCGATGGCGTGCAGGATGTGATCCTGACCAGCGTGCTCAAGTTCATGCAGCCGGTGGCATTCAACTTCATCAAGAGTGCCCTGGAAGGCAATTTCGAGGGTTGCACCAACTACGTTGGCGACATGGCCACCAATGGCGGCGTGGGCCTGGCCCCCTATCACGACCTGGATAGCCAGGTGCCGGACGACTTGAAGGCCGAGGTCGAGGCGCTCAAGGCGAAGATCATCTCCGGTGAGTTGATCGATACAGGCTGTGTATCTTATCCAGCCTACTGCCAACAGGGCCTGTACGGCACGCCATAAGATACACTTTCTTGCATTGATAGTTTGGAGATGCTGGGCTTGATAGCCCAGCATCTCCAGAAACGAACTTTTCATCACATCAGAGATGAGAGGGGAGGCTGTTTGGTATGCCGCACCCCGATCATCGCAAGGAGACTGCCCATGCCTCCGATTTTGGAACTACGTGGAATCACCAAGAAATTTCCGGGTGTCCTAGCAAACGATCATATTGACCTGGTACTCAATGAGGGTGAAATCCTGGCGCTGCTAGGGGAAAACGGGGCCGGCAAGACCACCCTGATGAACATCCTCTATGGTCTCTACAAGCCAGACGAGGGAGAAATCATGGTCCGGGGGGAAAAAGTCGAGATCATCAATCCGCACGATGCCATCCGCTTGGGGATCGGCATGGTGCACCAGCACTTCATGCTCGTGCCCGTATTTACAGTAACTGAGAATGTCATGTTGGGAGTCGAGTCCACCAAGGCCGGGATCTTCCTGGACCGGCAGGCAGCGACGGAACGCATCCAGGATATTTCATCGAAGTTCCAATTGAACGTCGATCCCCTTGCCCATGTGGAAGATCTTTCGGTGGGAGTACAGCAGCGGGTCGAGATCATCAAGGTGCTCTACCGCCAGGCAGATATCCTGATCTTCGATGAGCCGACCGCCGTGCTCACCCCCCAGGAAGTCGAGGAATTTTTCAAAGTCATCCATTCCCTGATCGAACAAGGGAAATCCATTATCTTTATTACCCACAAACTGGGAGAAGTGATGTCTGTCGCCGACCGAATCATGGTCCTGCGCGGTGGGCGCGTGGTGGGTGCGACAAGTCCCAAGGAAACCGACGAAGCATCCCTGGCCAACATGATGGTTGGCCGCGAAGTCATCCTGAAGGTGGAGAAAGAAGCAGCAGAAGTTGGTGATATTACCTTGAATGTCGAGGATCTCCATGTCCGGGATGATCGGCACCTCGAGGCTGTAAAAGGTGTGTCATTCCAGGTTCGGGCAGGGGAAGTGCTGGGAATTGCCGGGGTTCAGGGGAATGGCCAGAAGGAACTGGTGGAGGCATTGACCGGCTTGCGGAAAATCGAGGCCGGATTTGTCGGTCTGCTTGGGCGGGATATATCCAAGGCTTCGCCGCGCAAGATCCGCGAAGCAGGCTCGGCTCATGTGCCCGAAGATCGCCAACAGGACGGCCTGGTGCTTTCTTTTACCGTCTCGGATAACCTGGTTTTGAATACCTATTATGAGTCGCCCTTTACAAAAGGCTTGAACCTTTCCCAAAAGGAAATCGATAAAGCCGCGCAAGAACGCGTTGGCCAGTTCGACATCCGTACCCCAGGCATATCGATACCGGTTGCCAACCTTTCGGGTGGCAACCAGCAGAAGGTGATCGTGGCGCGAGAACTCTCCCGCCCAATCAAGCTGCTGATAGCATCCCAACCCACCCGCGGCCTGGATGTTGGTTCCATCGAATACATCCACGGGCAAATCATCCGCAAGCGCAATGAGGGCTGTGCCGTTCTCCTGGTATCCCCCGAATTGGATGAGGTCATGAACCTGGCCGACCGGATTGCAGTCATGTTCGCAGGACGCATCCTGGCCATCCTGCCGGCAGAGCAGGCATCCCGCGAGCAACTAGGATTGCTGATGGCTGGCATTACAGAGTCCGTTCCCGCTGAACCCGCCGGGGTCGAGGCATGAACGCTCCCATCCGCCCACAAGAATAGGAGGTCCCCTTGAGCAAAACCTCAAAGAAACCGGCTAAGCCGGAAATGGAAAAGGATGAGCGCAGCTTCCTGAACCGGATCGCGGTGAGGAAGGGAAAGTTCGAAGCGGTCCTGGTGCCGCTCCTGTCGGTGTTTACTGCTTTTGTTATTGGCAGTATCCTGATCGTTTTTTCCCATCCAGAATCTCTTAAGGCATGGGGGAATTTCTTCCAAAATCCCTGGGGGGCCATCACGACTTCCTGGCATAGCGTCATCAATGCTTACAGTGCCCTGTTCATCGGAGCTTTCGGAGACCCGAAGCAGATCGTTGAAGCCATCAAAACCTGGCAATCCACTGGCGAGACACGCGCCCTGCTGAATGCCTTCCGCCCGTTGAGCGAGAGCCTGGTATTCACGACGCCGTACATCCTTGCCGGGCTCGGGGTGGCTGTGGGATTTCGCGGTGGCTTATTCAATATCGGCGGGGAGGGGCAGCTATTCGTGGCCGGCCTGGCATCGGTCTATGTCGGTTATTCTGTTACCGGTCTGCCCTTCCCAATTCACATGCTGGTGGCCATGATTGCCGGTATCGCTGCAGCGGCACTCTGGGGAGCGATCCCGGGCATCCTCAAGGCGCAGCTGGGAGCGCACGAGGTGATCAACACGATCATGATGAATTACATCGCCTTCCGCCTGACAGACTACCTGCTCACCGGGCCGATGATTGCCGGAGCCGGCGCGCTCCCAATTACCCCGGATATCCTGCCCTCGGCCTATCTGCCGGCGCTGTTCCCAGACCCGATGCGCGTCCACTGGGGCTTCTTCCTGGCGCTGGCCATGGCTGGAGTGGTCTACTGGTTCCTGTGGAAAACCCCGCTGGGCATGGAAATCCGCATGGTTGGCGCCAACCCAAGGGCAGCGCGCTACGCCGGCGTCCGGATCGCCATGATCACCGTCCTGACCATGGTGATTAGCGCTTCCCTGGCGGGTCTGGCAGGCATCAACCAGGTTCTCGGCGTCGAACACAGGCTGGTGCGGGCGTTTTCCTCGGGATACGGCTTCGATGCCATTGCCCTGGCGTTGCTGGGGAACAGCCACCCGTTTGGGGTGGTGCTTTCATCCCTTCTTTTCGGCTTCTTACGCTCTGGAGCGGCGCGCATGCAATCCTTTGCCGGTACCCCAGTGGAGCTGATCCGTATCATCCAGGGTATGGTGATCGTGTTCATCGCTGCCCCTGAGATCATCCGCGGCTTATACCGGATCGGCCGAACCAAAAAGAGAAAAACAGAAACTAAAAAGGTCCCTGCTGGTTAGCGCTGGAGTGGCTATGGCTAATATTGCGATCACACACACAAATGTTCGTAGTTGGAAGAACCTGGCAGTTGCCATCTTCCTTTTCATTGAGGCAGCCTTCGTCATCTTCCTGTCCATTGGAACGGAAGGATTGATATCCACCTTCGTTCTGACCAGCAAGCGGGGAGGAGAATCGATCACCGCGCCAGATCTCGTTCTGCCCACTTTTATCACACTGGTAGTCATCGGCAGCCTGGTCGGGGTGGCAGGCATCTGGCAATTGGTCAAGGGCTTCAAAAAAGCAAACACAATCCTTATTACAACAGTGGGGTTGGTTGTGCTGGCGTTCCTCATTTGGGGCACACGCGGGCAGTCATTGAACCTGACAGGCATGCTGATCAGCAGCATCGTGAGGGCCACGCCGATCGCCCTGGCAGCCTTGAGCGGGATTTACAGCGAGCGTTCCGGCGTGGTGAACATCGGCATCGAAGGCATGATGCTGACCGGAGCGCTGGCGTCCGTGGTTTTTGCCAGTGTTTCTGACAGCATGCTGGTTGGTATCCTGGGAGGCATGCTCTTTGGGATGTTATTAGGATGGCTGCACGGTGTTCTCTGCATCAAGTATCGCGTCAACCAGATCATCAGCGGCACGGGCATCATCATCCTTTCGCTGGGGCTCACGAGTTACCTGTTCCGGGCGGTCATCGACCCCAATCCGGCCCTCAGCTACCCGGGACCTGCCATACCCGCCTGGCCCATTCCCGTACTGTGGAAAATCCCCGTTATCGGTCCGGTGCTGTTCAACCAGAGTCCGATCATCTACGCTTTGTTTATCATCATCATCGTTACCCAGATCCTGTTCTACAAAACGCGCTGGGGACTGCGGATCCGCTCCGTGGGTGAACACCCAAGGGCAGCGGATACGCTGGGCATCAATGTCTTCCGCATCCGCTATATCTGCGTGCTGATCAGTGGCGCCCTGGCTGGTCTTTCCGGGGCATATATGGGAATTGGCGTAGCTGGCCGGTTCAACGAGGGCATGACGGCCGGTAAAGGCTTTCTTGGCCTGGCTGCCATGATCTTTGGCAACTGGAACCCTGGGACTGCCTATCTGGGATCACTGATCTTCGGTTTCTTCGATTCCTGGCAGGAAAAACTTGCCATCATGCAGGTGGGGGTTCCGGGCGAACTGTTGGCCATGGCACCCTATATTGCTACAATGATTGTGCTTTCAGGATTCATGGGGCGGGTCAGGATGCCCGCTGCGGATGGCACGCCATACGAGAAGTGATCTGCCTGCTCAACCTGCATAGAAGAATAAACAACTTCCAGTGAAGAAGAGGCCTTTTCGAACTTAAGGCCTCTTTTCCTTTCCGTGCAACCAGAGTATTATCAGTAGGACTTACGCAGTTCAAGGGGATTGGGGGTGTAGGGGGCAGGTTCCACCCGCCCACTACACCCCAGAATCCTTCCCAATTGCGTAACTCCAAATCAGTATATCGGCTGTTCCCTTGATTTGAGAGAGGATCTCTTATGAAACGCACCAGCTTATATCTTTGCTTGATGGCCATGCTTCTCCTGGCTTCCTGCGATGCAATCCCAGCCCTGTTGCCTTCTGCCCCAACATTGGATATCCATCCTCTTTTTGTCGCCGCGACCCAGACATCCCAGGCACTGGCAACCCAGGCAGCCCAGCAAAGCCTGACCGGGATACCTTCTCCTACCCCAACCCGGGTTCGACCACGGACCGAGACGCCCACTCCCAGGCCTACTTTTACACCTATCCCCACAAGCACCTTCTTCCTGGTCCCCATCGTTCCGACGCGGATCGTTCCAACATCCCCGTCTGTACCCACAACGGTTCCCACCTCATCCATCTGTAATTGGGTTGCGGTACAGGATATCACCGTAGAAGCAGGCGCTGATTTTGCGCCATCGGAAGCCTTCACGAAAACCTGGCGGTTTACGAACATCGGCAATTGCACCTGGAATAAATCCTACGAACTGGCCTTTTCATCCGGATACCAGATGGATGGCCCTGGGATCGTCAACCTGCCCAAGAACGTCGCCCCCGGCCAAAGCGTCGATATCTCTATAGATCTGATCGCTCCTGCCAAAGTCAACAATTACATCGGCTATTGGGTGCTAAAAGACGATTACGGGCACACCTTCGGGATCGGGCCATCTGCAAAAGATCCCTTCACGGTCGAGATTGACGTGCTCAGTTACTTGCCCGTTTCCTATCACTTCGCCCGGCGTTACTGTGAAGCAACCTGGACATCGGCGGCTGGAACACTTCCTTGTCCGGGGACGGTTGGCGACTCGCGTGGTTTCATCATAAAGAATGAAAAACCCCAACTCGAAACGGGTGGAATCGAGAACGAGCCAGCGCTGATCACCCACCCACAACTGACCAACAATGGTTACATCAGTGGCAAATTCCCGGCATACACTGTTCAATCTGGAGAGCATTTCTATACCGTTTTGAGCTGTAAATATGGTGTGACAGCCTGTGATGTGATCTTTCGGCTGAACTACCAGATTACCGGATCAAACACGACCCAAAGCCTTTCAAGCTGGCAGGTGAAATATGACGATGCCATCACGTTTGTGGATATCAATCTCACGCCTCTGGCTGGGCAATCCGTGCAATTCATCCTGACGGTCGAATCCAATGGTTCACCCAGCCAGGATGAAGCCATTTGGCTGGCACCGATCATCAAAAAGCCATAGATGGTGCACGGTTATATTGCCCACCCAATGGGATATAATCTTGTCGACATGGAACAGTATAGAACTATTGGAGACATATGAAAAAGATAAGTAAAATCTTCGTGATGGTTTTGTTGATTTTCCCATTGCTCCTCAGTGCATGCAGCTCCGCCACACCCACCCAGGATCCTGCAATCATCAAAACCCAATCCGCCCAGACAGTGGAAGCCGTACTGGCCATGACAGCCATGGCCACAACCCCTACATCTACTCCCACACCGACAACCACACCTGCTTCATCCATTGATCCGGCTATCACAAACACTCCCCAGCCTACCAACACCCCGCTCATCACCGATACGCCTGCGGTCACGATTACCCCCTTCATCAACCCGACGTTGCCGCGCACCCCCCAATACTCCTGTGACCAATACAAATTCATCGATGATATCACCATCCCGGATGGCGCTACGGTCCAAGCCGGCGCAACCTTTGTAAAAACCTGGCGGATCCAAAACACCGGCTCATGTACCTGGACAGCCGAATATCAGTTGGTTTTCGGCTACGGCGGTGAGGGAACGGATTGGGCCAAAGTGGCACCAGTCAACTTCCCCAATGAAGTAGCGCCGGGAGGCCTGATGGATATCTCCGTTTCACTGACTGCCCCCACAGCATCCGGTACATACGGGGCATATTTCCGTCCGCGCAACGACAAGATGACAACCTTCGGCGAGTTCATCTGGCTTTTCATCACAGTCCCTTAGAAGTGCCCGAATCCCTCAAACAAGCGATCAAGCAGGAGGCCCACCGGCTGGGCTTCATCCTGGTTGGTGTGACCACGCCAGATCCACCACCCCATTGGTCCACCTATGAAAATTGGCTGACTCTGGGGCATCACGGTGAAATGGCCTACCTGGGGAATGAGCGCGCTCGGTTATGCCGCGCCGAACCGCTCTGCATCATGCCCGAATGCCGTTCCATCCTGGTACTCGGTATGCGCTACCCGGACCCAAAAACTATCCCCTTACATCCAGAGCTTTCTTCCCGTGGTCGCATCGCCGCTTATTCCTGGGGAACAGATTATCACACCCTCCTGCCAGAACGACTCGAGGTTTTGGCCGATTTCATCAAAGAGCAGGTCAATCACTCCATTTCCTACCGCATCTATACCGATACCGGTCCCATCCTGGAGCGTGACCTGGCCCAGCGAGCCGGCCTTGGCTGGATCGGCAAGAACACCTGCCTGATCGCGCCGGGCATTGGCTCCTATTTCTTCCTGGCTGAAATCCTGCTCGATATCGAGATTCCTCCAGATCCACCTTTCGAAACGGACCACTGCGGAACCTGCACGCGCTGCATCCAGGCCTGCCCTACCGGATGCATCCTCCCCAACCGCACCCTGGATGCCCGGCGCTGCATCTCATACCTGACGATTGAACTAAAAGGCGAAATCCCCCTGGTGTTGCGGCCCCTGCTGGGCAACTGGATCTTTGGCTGCGATATCTGCCAGATGGTATGCCCCTGGAACCGCTTTGCATCCTCTGATGTGGAGCCACAATTCACCCGCCAAGATATTGCCATTCAACCAATGTTGGCCGAGGAAATCCTGCTTTCGCAAGATATGTTCAACCATAAATTCAGAACCAGCCCAATCCGACGCGCCAGGCGCCGCGGCTATTTGCGCAATATTGCTGTTGCAATAGGAAATGCCTGTGAGCCAGCGAGTATTCCCGCTATTGAACAAATCCAGCAAGACCCCGAACCTCTCATCCGGCAGCATGCCCGGTGGGCGTTGGAACAGATCAAAGGCAAAATGGAATGACAACCCAACCCAAGCTGCTCATTGCAACCAACAACCCGGGCAAGTTCAAGGAAATCAAAGATGTACTGGGTGGATTGGCCATCACCCTGGTCAGCCCGGCAGAGATTGGCCTGAAGCTGGATATCCAGGAAGATGGTAAAACCTATGCAGAAAACGCAACCAAGAAAGTCCTTGCATTTGCCAGGGCAAGCGGCCTGGTTGCCCTGGGTGATGATTCCGGGTTGGAGGTGGATGCCCTGCAAGGGAAACCCGGCCTGCATTCCAACCGCTTTGGCCCCCAACCGCAAACGGATTCAAGCCGCCGCCGCTACCTGCTGGAACAGCTCCGGGATCATCCGCACCCCTGGACAGCACGCTTTCGCGCCACAGTGGCACTTGCCAAGCCGAACGGTAATGTACAACTGGCCACCGGGTTGTGCGAAGGGGAGATCATTCCAGAAGAACGGGGAACAAATGGATTCGGTTATGATCCGCTTTTTTGGATCCCCGAACTGGATAAAACCATGGCCGAACTCGATATGGAAGAAAAAAATCGCCTGAGCCACCGCGGCCAGGCAGTTAAAAATGCCATCCCAATCCTGGAAGAACTTTTCGGCTTCCGGTTATAGAGCGGGGGCAATTACCAGTTGTTCCAGAAAGCCGGAAAGCGCCTGGGATACCTGGCGCGGCTTCTCCAGCATCAACATATGCCCGGCATTCTCAATCATCCATAATTGCGCACCGGGAATATTCTCCGCCATGTAGTTCGAAAAAGCAACCGGCGTCATCTGATCGTCAGAGCCAACCAGGATCAGTGTTGGCACCCGGATTTCACCCAAGCGTTCCCTCACATCGAAAACATCACAGGCCAGGAAATCGCCGCGTAATACGGCCGGTCGGGTCTCGATCAATCGTTTGGAAGCCAATTCCTTCAACTTGGCATCCGTATGCGGGCTGTAAGCAAATTCCTTCATCGCCTCGGCCACCTGGGGTATAGTGGATGCGTTGCCGGCATTTTCCAGGAAAACAGGCGCAACCCGCAAGCAGGCACCGCTGGCCACCAGACAGAGAGCCGCTACCCGTTCAGGACAGTTGAGCGTCAGGTCGAGGGCAATCGCCCCCCCCATGGAGTGTCCAACTACAAAGGCATGCGAAATACCGACCGCATCCATAAATGCTGATATATGTTTGGTATAGCCCGGGATGGATTGTTGCCCAATCCCTTCTGATTTTCCATGTCCTGGCAAATCCAGGGCATAGACGCGCGATCCTGCCAAGCGCCTTACTGCTGGCGGCCAAAAAAGATGGTTCCCACCTGCACCATGAATGAGAATGACTGGTGGCCTGCTTCGGTTTTCAGAAGGGTGGAAAAAATAATACAGACCGGCAGCATTGGGCATGGGTGCTAACGCTTTCCAGCAGCATGGTGCAGGCGGTCAGCGGCATCCTCGGTCAGCGGGATAGCTACTTGGATTCTTGTACCTTTCCCAGGGGTAGACTGGATATTCAGTACTCCATTGACCAGTTCCGTGCGCTCTCGCAAGTTGATCATTCCAAGGCTGCCGCGCTGATCGTAAGATCGGGTAACCGCTTCGACATCAAAACCAATACCATCATCCTGGATTTCCAGAAGCGCCACCCCCTTCTCGACCATGCGCATGCGTACCCAGATATGGGCTGCCTGGGCATGTTTGCGGGCGTTATTGACTGCTTCCTCAACGATGAAGAAAATCACGCCCTGTTTCCCGATCTCCATATCATCCAACAGATTCTCATCCACCTGGATCTGCACATCCTGGTTGTAGGTTTCCTGGAGCTTTTCAGCCATGGAATTCAACGCGGCCACCAAACCTTGCGACTCTAAAACCAGGGGCCGTAATGTAAAAAGCATATGCCGGATCTCTTTCGTTGTCCGGCGGGCCAGTTCTTCGATCTTGGCCAGCTCCTCGCCTGCTTCCAGAGGTTTCTTCTCCAGCATGCGACGGGCAATGTTAACGCGCATGGCAATCGCAGAAACCGACTGGGTGGGGCCATCATGCAGGTCGCGCGCCAGTTTCCGACGGGCTTCCTCCTGTACTTCCACCATCTTGTCGCGTTCATCGACGAGTTCCTGGTAAAGGCGGGCATTGGCGATCGCGATCACCGATTGGCGGCCAAGGATATCCAGCACTTCGGTTCGATCCTGGGTGAAATATCCCGCATCTGGGTGGCCGAATACCAGGACACCATAAACATTGAATCCGCTTCGGAGGGGAAATACGTACACTTGGCTGCACTGCCGGAAAGAAACAAAATGATTGATTTCCGGATCTTTGCTGATATCGTCGATGAGCACCGGTTCACCACTGTTCATCGCTTCCGCAATGGCGCCGCTCTTCCCGGGCAAGACAGTGCGCATATCCGCAGGGGTGAACCGCCGGGCTGAACCCACTTCCAGTTTGTCTTCGGGAGAGAAGAGCAACACAACGCTAACCATCTTCAAATTTGGCTGGGTATCCTGATCTGGATTCACCGCTGACAGGCTCAGATCCAGGACAGTATCGAGCACGCGCTGGTAATTGAGGGTTGC
>Ga0105099_10001009_pt1 | contig 18257 bp, 11 predicted proteins | sample PPLLak3cmMay2015_2_FD_79138 | JGI IMG/M metagenome (GOLD analysis project Ga0105099, IMG submission 79138) | Freshwater sediment microbial communities from Prairie Pothole Lake near Jamestown, North Dakota, USA - PPLs Lake P8 Core (1) Depth... | ecosystem: Environmental > Aquatic > Freshwater >... | reverse complement strand
GTTTTCCCCGCCGAGGACCACCTGGCCGTCCAAAAGGACCCGGGGGGCGCGGTCCCCGTGGCGGGGGCCCCGGGCCCGGCACCATCTTCCGTGCGATAAATCTTCGCCGGCCTTCCCGCGCCCATGGCCACCGCTGTCTCGGAATCGAAGCCTTCGATGTCCCGGAAATCGATCGCTTCCGCCCCGGGAACCGCGACCGATGTCCAGATGGCTCCGCCGTCGACCGTCCGCAGGACCGTTCCCTTTGTTCCGCCGACCCAGGCGGTCCGCTCATCCACGACCGAAAGGCCGCGGAAGCTTTCGACCGTCCCGCTCATTTGGACGGTCCAGGAGAGGGAAAGAGGCGGAAGGCCGGCCGGGCCGGGTTCGGCGGACAGTCCCAGGACGCAGAGACAGGCGGCGGATTTTAATAACAGGTGACGCATGGGCCTATTCTATTCCAATCCGGGCCGGCCGGAAATGTTCGGTTTTTGCGCCGCGATTCGGGTACAATGGGGCCGGTTCTACCCGGAGAGGAGGTTGTCGATGCGTCAATTCCGGCTTTGGGCTCTGTTCGCCGCTTGGTTTCTGGTTCTCTGGGCGTTGCCGGCCGAGGCCGGACAAAAAGCGGCCCCCATGACCGTCGACATCCGCCCGACGATCTTTTTCGTCGAAGAATCCGGGGTTCTCCGGCAAAAATGCGAAATCGTCATCGATCATCCGGGCCCGGCCACGGCGGCGGAGCTGCGGATCAAAGGATTCCCCAAAGACCTGCGCTATGCCCTGGAGAACATCGGGCCGGGAAAAAACATTGTCACCGTCTATCTTCCCGACCACGCCAAGACGGTCCGGGCGACGTTCTCGGTCAAGGCGGGGACGGCGACGGCGGGCAAGACCGTGGCCCTGGCGCCCCAGCGGAAATGGACGATTTTCCTCATGCCCAATTCCCATACGGACATCGGGTACACGGAGCTTCAGCCCCGGGTCGCCAAGAATCAGGCCGAGTACCTCGACCGGGTCCTGGAGTTTTGCCGGGCCACCGACGGCTATCCCGAAGAAGCCCGTTTCCGCTGGAATATCGAGATTACCTGGGCTCTGGAGAATTACCTGAAGAATCGCCCGGCGGATAAAGTCCAGGCGCTGATTGAACGGCTCCGTTCCGGCCGGGTCGAGCTCTCCGGTTGGTACGTCCAGCTTTCGGACGCGTTCGGCCATGAAGAATTGATCCGGGCCGTCCTCCCGGCCAGGGAATACAGCCGGAACCTCGGCTTTCCCCTTCAGGCGGCGATGAACAACGATGTGACAGGCTTCAGCTGGGCGTCCCCCCAGGTTCTCCGCCAGGTCGGCGTCCGTTATTTCGCGGTCGGGCTCAACGAGACCCGGTCCCGGGCTCCGCTCCGGAAGCCAAATCCTTTTTACTGGGAATCCCCGGACGGCTCCCGGATCCTTGTCTGGAACGGCGAGCATTACATGTTCTCCAATATCCACCTCAAGCTTCATCTCGGTCTGGTCGAGAGTGAAGCTCCCGTGGAGGAGTATCTCTCCGGGCTTCAAGCCCGGGAGGATTATCCTTATGATCTGGTCGGCTTTCCGATCAGCGGCGAGGTGACGGACAACGCCGGGCCGCGGAAGGAGATCTCCGATCGGGTCGTTGAGTGGAACGCGAAATGGGCTTACCCGAGGGTCCGGCTGGCGACGATGAGCGAATTTTTCCAGTCCCTCGAAGCCAAGTTCGCCAAAGCCGTTCCCGTCCATAAGAAGGCCTGGCCCGATTACTGGACCGACGGGATCGCCTCGACCGCTTTCGAGACCGGCCTCAACCGGCAAGCCCATGACGACTTGCTGACCGCCGAAAAGCTGGCCGCGGCCGCCTCTCTGGTCGAGCCCGAAACCGTCGTCCCGAAGGACGAGATCCGCGAGGGCTACGCCCAGACGATGTTGTTCGACGAGCACACCTGGGGAGCCCACAACTCCGTCAGCGAGCCGGACTCGGAGCTGGCCCGAGGGCAATGGGTTCACAAGGCCGCGTTCGCCTATCGGGCCCGGGAGATCGCCGGTACCGTTCGGAACCGGAGCCTGGCCGTTCTGACCCGTCACATTGCGACGGGCGCCGGCTATTCCCTGGTCGTGTTCAATCCGCTCTCCTGGACCCGAACGGACCTGGCCCGGATCGCCCTTCCCCCCGCCCTGGCCGAGTTGAAGGGAAAATTCCGCTTGACCGAAAAGAAAACCGGGGCTGAAATCTCGTACCAGATCGTCAAGCCTCAGACCCTGGTGTTCCAAGCGAATGATGTCCCCTCGATCGGATACGCCGTCTATGAAGTCATCCCCAATGTCAGGCCTTCCCCGCCGGCTCCGGTCACGGTCGTCGAGGGGAATCGCATCGAAAATCGCTGGTATGCGGTCACGGCGGATGAGACGACCGGCGGATTACGGAGCGTTATCGACAAGGAAACCGGCCGGGAACTGGTCGACCCGGCCTCGCCGTTCCGGCTGAACCAGTTCGTTTACGAGAATCCTGTAGGGGGCCGGGCGGCCGTCGACAACATGGAGAAGCGGACGACGTTCAAGCGGTATTCGCCCGAATCCGCCAAGGCGGCCCCGGGATTTCAGGGGCCGGCCGCCTCGAGCCTCGTCCTCTCTTCGAAAACCTTCCGGCACTCCGAGGTCAGGCAGGAAATCATCCTCTACGACGGACTTAAGCGTATCGATATCGTCAACCGGCTGCAGAAAGAGGAAACGCACGATCCGGAAGCCGGGTATTTCGCTTTTCCATTTAAGGTCGAGGGCGGGAAGTTCCGATTCGACATCGCCGGAGCGGCCATGGCCCCCGAAGTCGACCAGCTTCCCGGAACGACGCGCGATTGGATGACCGTCCAGGATTGGGTCGAGGCGGGCGGGCCGAAAGGCAGCGTCGCCTGGGCGGCGATCGAAGCCCCGCTCGTTCAGTTCGGCGACATCAACACGGGGAAATGGCTGACCAAGCTCGTCATTCCCAATCAGACGGTTTTTTCCTATGCCTTCAACAACCTTTGGATGACGAATTTCAAGGCCGGCCAGGGCGGGCCGCTCGAGTTCCGGTATGCCTTCACCAGCCGTCCCGGCGGCCCGGATCCCGTCGCCTCGGCCCGCTTCGGGGCGGAGGCCCGGACGCCGTTTGTTTCCGGCTGGCTGCCGCGGAATTTCAAGGGTTCGCTGCCCGGAACCGACCTGAGCTTCTTTTCCATCGACAAGCCCAATGTCGTGATCCAGACGGTCACGACCGCGGAAACAGGCGGGGGGGGAATCGCCTTCCGCCTCCGGGAAATCGGCGGCCTTGAGACCGAGGCCCGGATCGCCTCGGACCTGTTCACGGCCGAAACCCTGACTTACACAGTCACGGACGCCGGCGAAAATCCGGCCAATGCCTTCGAAGTCGTGCCCCGCTCGATTTACGTCCGGCTCAAGCCGTACCAGATCGTCACGGTCATCGTTCGGAATTCTCAGTCGCGAGGCGGAAGGTGAAGATGAAAAAAAAGAAAATAAGAATATTTGTGAATAATCCGGGTTAAAGGCCGATCAGAACGCGGCCGATCTTTTCGGGATCGTGGCGGGCCAGGTCGCGGCCGCCGAGCAGGTCGGTTTTAAGCACGCGCTTCTCCCGGAGGTCGGGCTCGACGAATTCGGCCCCCTCGGCCGCATACCGCTTCATCAGGCGGGCCGGGGGCTTTCGGTCGTTGCAAACGACGGTCCGAACGATTCCCCGGCCGAGATAGCGCTCCAGCTCCCGGACGAAATCCGAGGCCTTGTATCCCAGAGTCTCGCCGGCCTTGGTCATGACGTTGCAAACGTAGATGATATGGGCCTTGGATTTTCGCAGGGCGGACTTGACCCCGGCAACGCCAATGTTGGCCAGAACACTGGTATAAAGGTCGCCCGGGCCGATGACGATCTTGTCGGCCGCCAGGATGGCCGCTTCCGCTTCCTTGTTGATCCGGGCCCGGGGGACGATGAACAGCGATTTGATTCGGAGACGGGGATTGTGTTTCGGGACGTTGATATTGGTTTCCCCGACGATCGTTTGGCCGTTTTCCAGAACGACGCCGAGCTGGCAGTTGTTGAGGGTGACCGGGAGGACCTGGCCTTGCACGTTCAGGAGCTTGGCCGCTTCGCGGACGGCCGCGGCGTCGCTTCCGGTCAGGTCGCGGAGGACGGTCAGGAAGAGGTTGCCGAAGCTATGGCCGTTGAGTCCAAGGCCTTTGCTGAAGCGGTATTCGAAGAGCGACCGGAGCAAGCCGGTTTCGCTGGAAAGGGCGACGAGGCAGCGGCGCAGGTCGCCGGGCGGAAGAAAACCGAATTCGTCCCGGAGTCGGCCGGTGCTTCCTCCCGAATCCATCATCGTCACGACGGCGGTGAGGTCGACGGGGTAGTGCTTCAAGCCGCGGAGGACGTTGTACGATCCCGTCCCGCCGCCGATCACGACGATTTTTTTTCGCTTTTTTTTGCCCATCTGTGCCTTGACTCTCTCCGCCTTTCGACGACACCCTCGCCGATCGTCCCCCCCGCTCCCGTTTATAATGGGAATCCCCGATCAAGTCAATATCGCTTAATTGCTTAATTGACCCGATCGCGGGGGGCATGGTATAAACGGCCCATGAGCCCCCTGACCTATCGCAAAGCCGGCGTAAGCATCGATGCGGCCGACGAATTCATCCGTTCGATCAAGCCCCTGGTTCGCTCGACCTCCCGTCCCGAAGTCCTGGGCGGCATCGGCGGCTTCAGCGGCCTGTTCCTGCCCCGGTTGAAAGGGATGAAGGAGCCGGTTCTGGTCTCCTCGACGGACGGCGTCGGCACCAAAATCATGGTCGCCGACCTTCAGGGCGTATTCGACACCATCGGCATCGACCTCGTGGCCATGAACGCCGACGATATCGTGGTGACGGGAGCGGAGCCGCTGTTTTTTCTCGATTATATCGCCTGCGGCAAGGTTGTGCCCCGGATGCTCAGCCAAGTCGTCAAGGGCATCGCCCGGGGTTGCCGGGAGGCCGGCTGCGCCTTGATCGGCGGCGAGACGGCCGAAATGCCCGGCCTCTACGGCAAGGGCCAATGGGACCTGGCCGGATTTTGCGTCGGGATCGTCGATAAAGCCAAGATCGTCGACGGCCGGAAATGCCGTCGCGGCGATGCGGTCATCGGACTGGCCTCAAGCGGCCTTCATTCGAACGGATATTCCCTCGCCCGCAAGGTCTTCACCGAAAAAGAAATGCGCGGGCCGATCGGCCGGGTCCTTCTCCGGCCGACCCGGATTTACTCCCGGGTGTTGCGAGCCGCCCTGGCCAAGGTCGACATCAAGGCGATGGCTCATATCACCGGCGGCGGGTTCTACGACAACATCCCCCGGGTGATCCCCGACCGTTTTGGGGTTCGGATACGGAAAGGCGCCTGGCCCGTTCCGAAAATCTTCAAGACCGTTCAGGAGCGAGGCGGAGTGGAGGATCGGGAGATGCACCGGACCCTGAACATGGGGATCGGGATGGCCGTCGTCGTATCGGCGGCCGACGCGGCCCGGACGGTCCGGCTCTTCGAAGCTTTGGGCCAGAAGGCCTGGGTGATCGGCGCTTTGACCTCCGGCCGTCATGAAGTTGTGATCGACTGAACGCCTTGTGATTCCGGCGCCCCGGGCCTGGGGCGATCCAGCGAGCGCTTGAGAGCCAGAATTCCGACCGATGCCAGGATGCCCGCCCCGCCGACCACCGGCCAGAGGGCATCCCCTCCGATTTCGGCATACAACCAGTTGCCGATGGTGGGAGCGATGAACATTCCCGTCGAAAACATCAGACTGTAGAGGCCCATGTACCGGCCGACGGCGTTTCCGGCCCGGGATGCGGTGAGTGTCGAGGCGTACGGCATGGTCAGGATTTCCCCGACCGTCCAGACGACGACGGTGAACGCGGCATAGACGAAGCCGCGCCCGAACGGGAGAAGAGCGAAGCCGAGGCTCGTCAGAGCGCCCCCGAGGGCGATCATCCGGATGGCGGAGCGTTTCCCGAGCTTATGGATTAGGACCATTTCAAAAACCACGATGAGGATCGTGTTCACGGCCCAGAGCGGTCCGATTTGGCTTTCCGGAAGGCCGTAGATGGAGTTCAAATAGAGATTGAACGTCGAGAAGATCTGGGAAAACACAATCATTTGGACGAGAAGAAGCCCGAGGAAAGCCAAAAACGGTCCATCCCGCCACGGGGATCTTGCCTTTTCAAAAACAGTCCCGACCGGGGCGGAGACCGAAGGGGCGGGTTTCATCAGAATGGCGATCACGACGGCCGAGGCCAAGGTCGTCAGTCCGTCGACCCAAAACAACCAGCGGTAATCGATCAGGACGAGGAGCCCGCCGATGACCGGTCCGAAGGTGATGCCGAGATTGGCGGCGAGCCGCCGGAGGGCGAATCCCTTGGTGAGCAGCTCCCCGGAGCAGAACCGGGTCATGGCCGTGTCGTTGGCCGGGAAGATCGCCGCCGAGATCAGGCCGTAAAGAAAGAGGAGGGCTAAAGCCGAGAAGAACGTTTCGGCGTATCCCGCGCCGATCAGGATCGTCCCGGACAGGACCAAACTGCCGATCTGGATCCGGCGCACGCCGAGGCGGTCGGTCAGATGGCCTCCCAGGTATCCGCCGAGGATGGACCCGAGGCCGAAGGCGCTTAAAACCTGTCCGGCTTGAAGGAGGGTGAAACCCAAGTGCCGCGTCAGATAGATGTTCAGATAGACGAGAACCATGAAGCCGCAGCGGTTGATGAACTCGGCCAAAGCCAGAATCCAGGCCTCGCGCGGCAGGCCGCGGTAGGCTTCGCGATAAAGGCCGACTGTTTTCTTCCACATGGATTCCGGGAATTTTATCACGAATGCGGCCGGAGGGGAGCGGGGCGGCTATCGAAGAAGGGATTTCCACTCGAAAAGGCCGGGAACGAGGTCGTATGTTTTCAAAGCCGCCGCGGTTTCCGGCGAGATCCGCCCCAACCATTCTCCGAGCGATGTCCGGGCGCCGGGCGATATGTCGACCATCGAAACGACCCGGGTCCGGAGACGGGTTCGCCGGAACCGGTTTCGTCGCGCCGGAGGGTCGAGCGGATCGATCCACCGGGAATTGGGGTTGACCAGCCCGGCCAGGTTCAAGCCGCGGGCGGCGAAGGCCCGTTCCCAAAGCTCGGCGGCGTACCCGAAATGAGTGCAGAAAAGCGCGGCGTAGACAGGCGCGCTCCGGTCGGTCAGCCGTTCGGCTGCCTCTCCGACGAAAGACGAGATCAGGGCTTCGGTTTCTTTTCCCCGCCAATCGTCCTCGATGCGGCCGACGAGGTTCGGACAGGACTCCGGGATCAGCCGCGAGGCGGAGATCCCGCCGGCGACGAGCTTCCGAAGATGGGCCCCTTCGGCGATCGTCGTCTTCGTCCCGAAGAGCAGGCCGACGGCTTGGGGATTTCCGGTCAACGCTTCGGCCAGCTGGGCCACGCCCTCGTCGATGATCCCGGCAATGGGGATTTCCGTCTCCCGGGCGAAAGGAACGTCGTCGAGAAGCACCGAGAGGGTGTTGCAGGCGACCAGGATGAGGTCAGGTTTTATCGCGGCGGCCAGGCTGCGGAGCGAGCTGTCGAACACCCGGATCCGCTCCTCGCGGGTCGGGAGGCTGTTGTAACCGCTGTCGTTGGAAAAGAGCGCGTTCCAGAAGACAAGGTCGACTCTTCGGAACGACCGGGCGGACTGAAGCCGCGCGGCCGCCTCGGCCATGACCGACAGACCGCCCAGGCCCGAGTCGGTCACGGCGATCGTCACCTTGTCCCGGGAAAAAAGCGCCGTCCAATCCGTCTCGACCCGGATCGCTCCGGCCGGCGACAATCCCCCGAGGAAGAGAAGAACTCCGGAGGCCGCCCGGCCGAAGGCGCGTTGCGGAAACCGATACTTCACGTTTTGCATGGGCGTTTCTACTCTATCCGGAATCCGGGCGAGGATGCAAGCCGGCCGGCCGGGGAGCCCGGCATTTGGAAAAAAGGAGCGAAGATGTTAAAATACGGGCTCTTTCCTTTCTTTCGTGGGCGTTTAGCTCAGCTGGGAGAGCGCAGCGTTCGCATCGCTGAGGCCGGGGGTTCGAATCCCCCAACGTCCACCATCCCTCCTTCCGCATTGACGGAATCCGCGACCGAGACAATGACCGCCTGGAAAACGAGCGGCGGAAGACCGCTTCAAGCACGCTTTTCCCGGGTTCCGGGAAGGAAAGATCTCCGTTTCCCTGCGAATCCTGCCTGATAGACGCTTCGCGCCGGACGTCCCGGACAACGGTGCGCGGGCTCAGCCGTCCTTTTCTTGGCCGACGGATTGCGAAGCCGCCGCGGATTCCGCCAGGCCGGAGATGTCGGCGAGCATGCCCTCTATGGAATCGACCCGGCCGTCGGCGCCGAGCAGAACGGTCGCATTCAAGAGAGCGCGAAAAATTGTCCCGTCCTTGCGGCGGAACTTCACTTCCCGGTTGGGGATTTCGTGTTCGACGGCGAGGATGTCCAGGATCTTGTTCAAGTCGCCGCGGTCGGTGAAATGGATGGAAAAATCGACCGCCTTGAACTCATCGATCGATCCGTAACCGAAGATCCGGGCCATCGCCTTGTTGGCCACCAGGATCCGGCCGTCGCGCGTCGTCTCGAAGATGCCCTCAAGACTGTTGTCGAAGATGCGGCGGAATTTTCTTTCCGAGGCCTGGAGCTCAAGCTCGGCTTTTTTCCGGTCGGTCACGTCCTCGACCGTGCCTTCGTAGTACTTCACCCCGCCGTCCCGGTCGAAAACGGCCCGGGCGCTCTCCCGGACATAAATCGTCGATCCGTCTTTCTTTTTCCAGGACGCTTCCATCCCTTGAATCACGATTTCCGTCCGGATTTTTTGGATGAAATATGCCCGGGAATATTCCGGGCCGAATTCATTTTCGCTCAGGTTGAGAGCGGAAAGATCCTCGAAGGAAGCATATCCCAGCATCCGGATGAGGGCCGGATTAGCCAGGAGAATCCGTCCGTCGGGGGTGGTCCGATAGATCCCGACCGTGGAATTTTCGAAGAGCGTCCGGAAACTCTCCTCGCTTTCAGCCAAGGTTTGCAAGTGCTTTTTCTGGGCCATCGTCCGCTCGCGATACGGATTATAGGGGCGATTCCCCGGGAAGGCAATCAATCAGGGGGGGTGAATTTTGTCGCCGGGGGATTACCCCCCGGCGCCCCTTATATCATCGCCGGCTTCGGTAAAATATTTACAAAGCGGCAACCTTTTTTCAGCCTTCTCCATCTTTACCGGTGTGGAGAGAAATGCGATGACTCCGGAGATGGCTCTTTCGCCCCAGGTTGAATTCGGCGATAATGCCGTTATGAGGCATTCCCGCCGGGACGAACCCCTTTCCACGGTCGGGATTGAAGCGGAGGGGCTGGCCGATCTCATCGTCCGGAGCCGGGGTGGCGAGACGGCGGCGATGGAGGAAATCTACTATCGCTTCAAGACCGCCCTCTTCAACCTGGCCTTCCGCTATTCCTACGACCGGGCGACGGCTGAAGACCTTCTCCAGGAAATATTTATCAAGGTTTTCACCCATTTGAACGATGTTAAGAATCCGGACACATTCCCCGGATGGGTCTTCAGGATCGGATTGAACACGTGCTACAGCCATTTGCGAAGCCGTCGGCCCGAGATGGAGAAGGGCATTCCTTTGGAGCATATCGAAGGAACCATCCACGGCGCGACCGGGGAAAATCCGGCCGGCGATGCCCGCAAGCCTCTGGACGACGGGATCGCTTCTCTGCCGGCCAAGCTCCGGGAAATCTTTCTCCTGCACGACGTCCAGGGTTTCAAGCACGAAGAAATCGCCCGGCTGCTCGGTTTGTCCGTCGGGACGTCGAAATCGCAACTGTTTAAAGCCCGGCTTCGGATGCGGGCGTATCTGACGAAAAAAGGCGTCTGTTAGGAGACGACCATGAAATGCACGCACGCTCATGAGTTGATCGGCGAGCTCCTCGAGGAGTCCATCGGCGAGGAGGACCGCCGGGAGCTGGAAAAACATCTCGAATCATGCCCGGAATGCCGGGACCTCCTGGCCGACTTCCAGGTTATCAAAACTCAGGCTGCCCGGCTGCCGAAGCTCGAGCCGTCCCCGGACGTCTGGCCGGCCGTCCTCTCCGGCGTTCGTCGGGAGCTCCGGGCCGGCGCCCGGTCATCGATGACCCTCAACTGGCTGGACCGCTTGTTCCCCGCCGGCCGGCCCCGCTTCGCGTTCGCCGCAACCCTGGCTCTTTTGATCGTTATCGGAGGCCTGTTCCTTGTCCGCGGGATCCGGCCGGTCGCTGGAAACGGAGACGCGTACACCCTGGCCAAGCTCGAGGAGGCCGAGACCCATTACCGGCTGGCGATCCAGGCTTTATCCGAGGCCGCCGCAAGTCAGAGCTCCCTTCTCGACGCCGGAACGCAGGCTGCCATGGATCGCGACCTCGGGACGATCGACGCCGTGATCACGTCCTGCCTGGACGCCGTCCGGAAGGATCCGCGGAACGTCCAAGCCCGGGTGTATCTGCTCGGAGCTTATAAGGGGAAAGTGGATTTCCTCGATGCCGTCATCGCCGTCAAAAAAAGCTCGGCCGCCCCTTCGGCCGCCGATATCGTTCTCTAATCATCGCTGAAAGAAGGAGAAGACCATGAACGACAAAATGAAGAAAATCCTCATCGGCCCGGTCGCCATCCTGACACTCGTCCTCCTGGCCGGCGGATTGGCCGCCGGCGAGAAGCTCGAGGAAAAGTTCGCCCGGACGGAATCCCTGGCCCGGGACGGCAAAGTGTCCGTTACGAATGTTTCCGGAACGATTCAGATCCGGACCTGGGACAAGGCCGAAGTCCAGATCGACGCGGTCAAGGTCTCCGAGGCTTCCTCGTCCGCCAAAGCCAAGGAAAACGCCGACCTGGTGACAATCGAGGTGATCAAGGAAGGAAACGTTGTCCGAGTGGAAACGAAATACCCCGAACGGCGCAACTTCCGGGGCAATCTCAACGTCCACGTGAACTACATGCTGTCCATCCCGGACAAGGCCGCCCTGCGGGTCAACAACGTCAGCGGCGACATTGATGTTCAGGGGATCGGCGGGACGCTCTCCATCGATGAGGTCAGCGGGCGGGTGAAAATCGTCGACGCGGCCGGCTCGGTGGATTGCAAGACCGTCAGCGGCGGCATTACCCTCAGCGGCGGGACCGGCGAAGTGAATCTCAAGGCCGTTTCCGGCCGAATCTCGGCCGCCGGGATCAAGGGTTCGATCGATGCCGAGACCGTCAGCGGCGGCATCACCCTCAAGGACGTCCGTAACGCCCGCTCGGTCAGGGCGAAGACGATCAGCGGCGGGATCGACTGTGAAACCGATATTCTGTCGGGCGGACGGTACAGCTTCGACGCCCTGAGCGGCGGGATCACCTTGACGCTCCCGTCCTCGGCCGCGTTCGACCTCGACGCCGAGACGTTCAGCGGGACCATTAAAACCGATTTCGCCGTGACCGTTTCCGGCCGGGTCTCCCCCAGGGAATTGCGGGGGACGGTCGGCTCCGGGGGAGCCACCCTCCGGGTCAAGAGCTTCAGCGGGACGGTTGAAATCAGAAAGAAATAACCGGTTTCAGCAGACCCCCTCGTTTTTGCGCCCCCGAAGGTCATTCGGGGGCGTTTTTTTTTCGCCGTGAATCAGGCCGGATGTATAATACCTCCCCGTGACCGCCCACAGCCGGATCCACCTGATCAATTTCGTCCGCAAGCTCGCGGTCACATCGGTCCTCTTTCTCGCTCCGCCGCACTTTCTTTCCCTCGGCTTCAGCGGCTTGCAGATCGGGGCCATGATTTCATTTTATGCCGTCGCCCCGTTGTTCGTCGCCTTTCCAACCGGTCTGATCAACGACCGGTTTTCGATTACCGGAATCGTCCGGGCCGGCCTCGGCCTTCAGACCGTCCTCCTTGTCCTCGCCGCTTGGAGCCGGACCTTTCCCGCTTTGGCTTGGGTTTTTTTCGGCCTGGGGATCGTCAACAACGCCTTGGACATTTCCCTCAACAGTCTCTTCTACAAGGACGAGGCGGTCATGGACCGCAACCGCAAGTACGCGACGTATGTTTTCTGGAACGCCGCCGGACCGGCCGTCGGCGTACTCGGCGGCGGATTCCTGGCCCAAACCGCCGGTTTTAAGGCGCTTTTCCTGGCTTTCGCCGGCCTGTCGGTCGTGAGCATGGCGGCCGCCGGGCGCCTCGGGGAAGCGCGGTTTCACTCCATTCCCCTCCGCGAATACGGCCGGAGCCTGGGGAACCGAAAAGCCCTGCTGTTTATTGTTTTCATGTTCATTCTGGCCTTGCACTGGGCGGTCGAGGGAACGGTCTACGCCCCCTTTCTCCAGGAGGCCTTCGGTCTGGACGGATTCGGATCCGCCCTCTATATGTCGGCGGGCTTGACCGCCATGTCGATTGCGGCTTATCTCGTCGGCCGGAGGAAGTACGATCCTCAAGTCAATACCCGGCTGCTGCTCTTCTTCATGGCCCTGTCCGGAGCCGGCCTCGTCCTTATGACCGTCCGGAGCCTTGCTGCGTCCCTGGCGTTCCGCCTTCTCCACGATATTGCCGACGGGGGCATGGGCGTGCTGACAACGGTCGCGGTCTCGAACTTGTTCGAGAAGCGCCATATCGGCGGAAGCGCCGCCCTGATCCTGTCGATCCAGATCATCGGGCAGATGGCCGGAGCGATGGTCTTCTCGCCGCTCGGTTTCCGATTCGGGCTCCATGTCCCGATTCTGATCGCCGGAGGGCTTCTCGTCCTCAACGCCGGGTACGGTTTGCGGGTCTTCCGAAACACCGAATACTGACCCGGAATCGCGCCGATTTCCACGGGGCCAAAAGAAAAAAGCGATTGACAAATTTCTCCATCTGACGATACACTTGACCCGGGACACAGGCCTTTGGGTCGCAGCGGCCTGACGCTCCATTTTTTGGGCGGGGAGTTCTTCATGCAGACGAAACGCCGCGCCTTTCCAGAACGAAATGTCTTCCTCGTTCTTTTCCTCTTTATTCTCGGGCCGGGGGGGGCTTTCTCTGCCCGGGCGGCTTCGGCCTCCCGGGCTTTCCAAAACGATTTCGTCCGGGTCACCATCACCGAGGGTTTGTCCCAGGGCACCGGTTTCGCGATCTTTCAGGACCGTCAAGGCTTCATCTGGATCGGGACCGAGGACGGCTTGAACCGTTACGATGGGTACAATTTCCGGGTTTATCGGCCGTCGGACGACCCGACGAGCATTAGCAATACGCAGGGCAACGTCATTTTCGAGGATTCCCGCGGCGTCCTTTGGATAGGAACGAGCTCCGGTTTAAATCGATATAATCGCGACCGGGACGATTTTACCCGATTTGTCAGCGTTCCGGACGATCCCAAGACGATCAGCAGCAACGCCGTCTATTCCATCTGCGAGAGCCGGTCCGGTGTCTTGTGGATCGGAACGGAAGGCGGCTTGAACGAGCTTGATCCGAAGACGCTGGCGTTCACCCGTCACGTCCGCGAGTCCGCGCTTCCGGTCGTCGAGGGCGGACGGGCGATCCGGGCCGTCGTGGAGGATAAAGACGGCCTTCTCTGGATGGCTACTCCCGGCGGCCTTCACGCTTTCAACCCGGCCAGCGGGACGATGAAGCGATTCGTCCATGATCCGCGGAATCCGCGAAGCCTCAGCAACGACCGGGTGCTCTCTCTCTTCGACGATCCGGACGGGATGCTCTGGGTGGGGACCGAAGGCGGCGGCTTGAATGCCCTGGACCGGGACAGCGGAATATTCACGCGGTACCTCCCGGATTTCCGGAACCCTCGGAGCCTGAGCAACGCCAATGTTTACGTCATTCGCCGGGACCGTTCCGGGAATCTCCTCATCGGCACATATGACGGGTTGAATGTCTATGACGATGCAACCAAGGATTTCACCGTCATCCGCCACAATCCCGCCGATCTCAACAGCCTCAGCTCCGATTATGTCGTTTCCATCACCGAGGACCGAACGGGCGTTCTCTGGATCGGCACTCGGGGCCGCGGCCTGAACAAGTACGTCCCCGACCGGAAGAAGTTCGGCGTGCTCCGGGAAATCATGGGCGGAAAGAGGGCTCTCGTCTCCAACCGGATCCGGGCTTTCGCCGAGGATTCGGACGGAACCATCTGGTTCGCCTCCGAGGATAAAGGACTTGGTTATTGGGACCCGAAAACCGACACCCATCGGTATCTCGGTTTTGAACCGCACCGGCCGTCGGGACTGAACAGCAACGCGACATATTCCCTCTGGTATGATGAGTCCGGCGTTATCTGGATCGGAACGTTTGGCGGAGGATTGAACCGCTATGAGATGAAGACCGGAACCTTCCGGCCTTTCCGCAACGATCCGGCCGACCCGAACAGCCTGAGTCATGATTCCGTCCGCAGCCTTTTCCGGGACCATAACGGAGTGTTGTGGGTTGGGACCGAGGGCGGAGGGTTGAACCGCTTCGTCCCGGAAAAGAACGCCTTCATCCGCTATCAGCATGACGCCTCGCGGCCGGACTCCATTTCCAACGATATCATCCGCATCATTCGCGAGGACCGTGCCGGAAATCTCTGGGTTGGATCGAGAGGCGGATTGAGCCGAATGGACCGGGATCGAGGAACCTTCGTTAATTTCCGGCATCAGCCGGATGTTCCGGGAAGCTTGAGCAGCGATTATGTCATGTCGCTCTGCGGGGATCCCCGCGGCTATCTCTGGGTTGGGACGACCAACGGTCTCAACAAGTACGACCCGAAGACGGAGACCTTCACGGTCTACGGGACGCGAGACGGCTTCCCCAACGTCATGATTTACGGCATCCTCCTGGACGACACCGATCTCCTCTGGGTCTCGACCAACGCCGGATTGGTCCGGTTCAATCCCGATACCCTGGCGGTGAAAGTCTTTGACGTCTCCGACGGGCTGCAGGGCAATGAGTTCACCGGCGGCTCTTACTTCAAGACAAAAGCCGGCGAGTTGTTTTTCGGCGGGACATATGGAGTGACATACTTTTTCCCCGGCCGCATCCTCGAGAATCCCTATCCGCCGTCCGTCGCCCTGACGGATTTTCAGATCTACAACCGTTCGGTCAGGATCGGCCAGGAAATCAACGGCCGGGTCGTCCTCCCGAAGGCGATTTGGGAGACGTCGTCCATCGAGCTGAGCTATCTCGACCGCCTGATTTCCTTCGAGTTCGCCGCCCTCCATTACGCCGCGCCGGAGAAAAACCGGTTCGCCTACATGATGGAAGGGCTGGAAAAAGAGTGGAACGAGGTTCAGAACCGGCGATTCGTGAGCTACACAAGCCTCCCGCCGGGCCATTATACCTTCCGGGTGAAAGCGGCCAATAACGACGGTCTTTGGAACAACGAAGGCGCCTCGGTCCGGATCCGGGTGTTCCCGCCGTTTTGGAAAACCTGGTGGTTCATCGGCTTGATCGCCCTGGTTGCCCTTACGACGGCCGGAGGCTTCATCGGGACGCGGGTCGAGCGGGCCCGCCGCCGGACCTCTCTTCTGGAGAGCAAGGTCCGGGAGCGGACGGCTGAGCTGCAGAAGCAGGTGGCTGTCCGGGAAGCGGCCGAGAAAGAGCTCGAGAAACGGCGGCAATATCTGGAATCGATTTTTACCAACGCGCCGAACGCGATCGTTACGATCGACGTCAAGGGCCGGATCACAGAGTGGAATCCGGGAGCGGAGCGGATTTTCGGCTGGCGCCGCGAGGAAGCCCTGGGCAAGGAGGTCGACGACCTGGTCATCAAGCGGGAGCTCAAGGAAGAAGCCGTTCAGCTTTCGGAAGTGGCCTATTCCGGGACGATGCTCCCGCCCCGGGAAGGCGTCCGCCACCACAAGAGCGGCATGCCGATCCCGGTCATCATGGGCGGATCGCCGATCCAGGTCGGGCCGGAAATCGTCGGAGCGTTGTTCGTCTATACCGACATCACCGAGATCAAGCGGGCCGAGGAAGCCGCCCACGAGGCCAACCGGGTCAAGAGCGAGTTCCTGGCCAACATGAGCCACGAGATCCGGACGCCGATGAACGGGATCTTCGGGATGACCGAGCTGGCCCTGGAGACGGATTTGACGCCCGAGCAGCGGGAATACCTGGAAGCGGTCCAGTTTTCGGCCGGCTCGCTGATGAGCATCATCAACGACATCCTGGATTTTTCCAAGATCGAGGCCAAAAAGATCGAGTTGGAATCGATTCCCTTCCGGCTGCGGGACACGGTCCATGCCATGATCACCGGCGTCGCCCTCCTGGCCGAAAAAAAAGGGCTGGAGCTGGCCTATCACATCCCGCCTTCCGTGCCGGACCGGGTCAAGGGAGACCCCGGCCGTCTGCGCCAGATCCTGACCAACCTCCTCAGCAATTCCATCAAGTTCACGCCCAAGGGCGAGGTCGTGGTCTCATTCGCCTTGGAGGAGCGGCTTGAGAGCAACGTCCGCCTCCACGTCCAGGTCCGGGACACGGGCATCGGGATCCCTCCGGACAAGCTCAACGTGATCTTCGCCCCCTTCACCCAGGCAGACAGCTCGGCGACCCGGATTTACGGCGGGACCGGCCTCGGGCTGGCCATCACCGCCCAGCTGGTCGAGCTCATGCACGGGCGCATCTGGGTCGAGAGCGAATTGGAAAAAGGCAGCACCTTCCATTTCATCGTGACCCTCGACTTGCAAACCCAGTTCGAGGAGGAATTGGTCCCGGCCCGGTATGAGGACATCGTTGACCTGTCGGTTCTCGTCGTGGACGACAACGCCACCAACCGGCATATCCTTCGGGACATGCTGACCCAGTGGGGGCTGAAACCAACTCTGTCCGACAGCGCCGGCCAGGCCCTTGATTTGCTGCGCGGTCACCTGGCCGAGGACAAGCGATTCCGCCTGGTGATCACCGACGCCAACATGCCCCTGATGGACGGATTCGAGCTGGCCGCGGAAATTAAAAAGCTTCCGGAATACGCCGGGGTCCAGATCATGATGCTCAGCTCGGCCGGCCTGCGCGGCGATTCGGCCCATTGCCGGGAGCTGGGGTTATCGGCGTACTTGACCAAGCCGGTCAAGCCGGCTCTCCTCCTCGACGCCATCATGCTGGCCTTGGGGACATCCCCGGAGAAACGGGGCGAGGACGCTTTGATCACCCGCCATTCCCTGACCCAGGTCCTCACCCGGTATTCGATTCTCCTGGCGGAGGACAACATCATCAACCAGAAACTGGCTGTCCGAATCCTGGAAAACCGCGGCCACCGGGTGACCCTCGCCGGAAACGGGGCCGAAGCCCTCGAAGCCCTCGACAAGGAACGCTTCGACATCATTTTGATGGACGTTCAGATGCCCAACCTGGACGGGATCCAGGCGACGGCCGAAATCCGGCGCCGGGAGCTGCAAACGGGAGCCCATGTCCCGATCATCGCCATGACGGCTCATGCCATGACCGGGGACCGGGAAAAATGCATCGCGTCCGGCATGGACGATTACGTTTCCAAGCCGCTCAAACCCCTCGACCTGCTCAAGACGATCCAGCATACAGTCGACCGAATCGGGAGAGAGCGGCGCGGCCTGACCCGGGAGATGTGATAGTCCCGGTCCTTCGGTCATGAACGCGCCCCGGCCGCCGGCTTTCGACGTCGTTCTCATCACCGGCGAGCCCCATGTCGATCATCCCCTCTCCGCTTCGGGCGTGATTTCCCGGGTTCTCGAAGCCGCCGGCTTCTCGGTCGGGATCGTCGAGCACCCCGACTGGAAAGGGGACGATGATTTTCTCCGAGCCGGCGTCCCGCGCCTCTACTTCGGGATCACGGCCGGCTCGGTCGACAGCCTGCTCGTCAACATGACCCCGCTCAAGCGACGGCGGGAAAAGGACGCCCACGCTCCCTACCGCTCGGCCATGCCCGACCGGGCCGTCCTCGTTTATGCCAATAAGGTCCGGGCTCTGTTTCCCGGAGTGCCCGTCGTTCTCGGCGGGATCGAGGCCTCGCTCCGGCGGTTCGCCTACTACGACTACTGGACCGACCGCGTGCGGCGCTCGATCCTCGTGGACGCCAAGGGCGATCTCCTCGCGTTTGGGATGGCGGAGCGGGCGATCGGCGAGGTGGCCCGCCGCCTGGATGAGGGGCTGCCGCTCGAAGGGATTCGGGGCACGGCCCGCCTCGTGGCGCGCCCCGAGGGGATGGCAGGCTGCGAGGAGGTGCCGTCCTTCGAGGAGGTGGCGGCCTCTACCGCCGAGG
>Ga0105099_10001008_pt1 | contig 18257 bp, 23 predicted proteins | sample PPLLak3cmMay2015_2_FD_79138 | JGI IMG/M metagenome (GOLD analysis project Ga0105099, IMG submission 79138) | Freshwater sediment microbial communities from Prairie Pothole Lake near Jamestown, North Dakota, USA - PPLs Lake P8 Core (1) Depth... | ecosystem: Environmental > Aquatic > Freshwater >... | reverse complement strand
TGCATGGCAATCCCATCGTGGTCAATGCCTGGGGGCATCTGTTCTGGGGTACGGTGATCGGTCAATAGCGCAGTATGAATCAAGAGACTGCCGCATTGCAACCGCGTCGAACCGGTTGCCCCGCGGTAACCACTCCATACAACCAGTAACCGGAGAGACCAATGAATAATCCAATATTTAGATTGAGAGCCCGCCCCAATCGGTTATCAAACTTCAAAACAGGCATTCAATGGATACTTTTCACATTTCTCGTTTTCTTAACTGGAAGAGCGACTGCGGAGACCTACTACATCGATTTCGCCTCCGGAAACAACGCCAATCCCGGAACCTCCAGCGCCCAGCCATGGAAACATTGCCCGGGAGATCCACAAGCCACGGGTGTGCCTTTGGCTGTAACACTACTCCCGGGTGACCGGGTGTTATTCAGAGGCGGCGTGGCCTATAAGGGCGTATTCCATCCCCGAAATACCAATGGGAACGGCGGAACCGCGGCGGCGCCGGTGTCATTCATCGGCGACGCCTGGCCCCAGGGGGTCAAGGCGATCATCGACGGTTCGCAGACTCCCGCCAATTGGACTCCCTGCTCCTCACCCGATGACTGCGGCGGGAATCCGAACTGGAGGAACATATACACGGCAACCCTGCAGTCGGTTTCGAGAGCCGTGAGCGTGAACGCCGATCAGGACGGCCGGCAGCTGTTCGTGGCCCAGACGCCCGCGCCCGCCCACCCATCGGAAATCAACATCCCGACTTCTCAGTGGTTTCGCGTTCCCCTGGCCAACGTTAGACAGACTTGGCTGATCGATCCCCGACTGGATGAGTTCGGTGCAGCGGGTTTGGTCGGTGCCACACTTGCCATTCACTACTACAGCACCAACATCCATTTCACCCGCATATCTGGATACGACCCGGCGACCCATCGGCTGACCTATGACGCATTGGAGCGAGAAGTGGAGTCGGATCCTTGCGAGTACTCCTTGCTCAACAGCCTCAGTGGGAAAATTTTGGATACGCCCGGGGAGTTCGTCATCAATGAGGCCGCTGCCAGGATGTACCTGTGGCCCTTCGACGGCCGCGACCCACGGACTACGGAAATCATCGTGTCGCAAATAAGCGGTGGAATCCAGGTGGGAGGTAAGAATCATATCGCCATCGAAGGGTTCATTCTGAGGGGATTCATTGATTCCCAGTTGACCACCGGCAGTTACGGAGACGGTCTGTATATCCGCAGGTGTGACTTCGGAAGGTGCAGGTCTTTTGCCTCAGCGAATATGATCAACATCACCGGCCGGGGCGGCGTCGTGTTCGAGGACAACACCGTCTCGGAGACGAGCAACATGCGCGGTATCTCGATCGGAGGGAACAGGTCGGGAGTGTCCGTCCGCCGCAACCAGTTCACCCGCGTGGGGGGAACCGTTATTTACATAAACGGTGGCATCGGGGGCGTCCAGATCACCGACAATATCCTCGACAACAACCGTGGTTCGCACGCCAACGGTATTACGGTGGACACTGCCGCCCGCATCCTGATCGCCAACAACACGGTAACCCGGACCGAGCGCCCGATAACCTTCTCGGTTTGCAATGATTTGCTCGTCATCAACAACGTGTTGGAGGGCGATATATTTGAGCAGGCGCAGTGGAGCACCAACTGGATCGCCTTTCTCCATAACACCATAACGGGAACCCTCTGCGTCGACGAGCCTTGGCAAACCGGACCCGCCAGGTATATCGCGCTCAACAACACACTGGCCGGGGGCGCGGGACCTACTGACCCGGGAGACTCCGGTTACAACCTCCGGGTAGGAGAAGCGCACATCGACAGCAGAAAACTCATGACGGGCGATGTCTACGGGCCATTGTTTAAATCCAATTATACCCCAATCGACATGTCGGCGGTTTTCGTCAACACGCCACGGATCGAGGCGACCATCCGGAGATTCGGGAGCTCCACCAGTATGATTTTGCAGCAGGAAATGCACACGCTATTTGCCAAGCCGGGAGATGTGCTCTTCGTATACGGGGATCAGGCGGTTCCCCTGTCGGCGGTTTCGGTCAGGAGCCAATTGATCGACTCCAGCTACCGCACGGTGATCGACTATACTCCCCCCCATTCATTCGTCTCCGAAGAGGATGGGATTGTCGAAATCTGGCCAGGGGGTCTTCTCTCTCACAGCAGGGACTACCACTTGAAAGCAAACTCTCCGGCAATCAACGCCGGAACCCCTGTCTCTGCCATTCTGGACCACTTCTCCCCGCTCTTCCCCGGCTTTGATCTCGGCAGTGATAAAAACGGCGTCTCCCGCCCCCAGGGGAGCGGTTGGGATATCGGGGCCTATGAATACACAGCCGAACCTCCTATTTCGCAAACAATCCCGCTTCAGGCCGGCTGGAACTGGATTTCGTTCAACGTGCTGCCCGCCGACCGAAGCTTGAGCGCCGTTTTTTCAGGCATCCTCGGCCAGGTCGAACAGGTGCGGACCCAGACCCAGTCGGCAATGCGCCTGAACGGACAGTGGCTGGGAGACCTGCAGAACATGGACGGGATCCAAACCGGAAACATGTACAAGGTGCGGGTCAACGCACCCTGTACACTGACGGTGACAGGGATGGCGGACCTGTCCGCCACGCCGATCTCAGTGGCGGGTGGATGGAACTGGGTAGCTTACTTCCCACCTACTACTCAGACAATCGGTGTTGCATTGTCCTCAATTGCCAACCAGGTGCAGCAGGTCCGCTCCCAAACCCAGTCGGCGATCCGTCAAAACAGTCAATGGATCGGCGACCTGACCCAGATGGAGCCGGGCAAAGGATACACGATTCTCTTGACCGGTCCGGGCACTCTGACCTATGCCATGACTGTCCAGAGCGAATCCTCATAAAATGATCATGTCCCCCTTTGGGATCTATTTCAAGAATTTGGGAGAAGACCCAGGCAAAATTTCTTTTTCTCAATTGATGAATTGAGAGGAAAGCCCAATAATACTTCGTTTATTGTTGAGGCAGAACGGAAAGGCACAAATCAAACACCCTTTATCCGGTAAATCCATAAGGAGGAAAAAATGGATAAAAACGAAACCAAACTCAACCTGAAGAAGGTGACCATTTCCACGCTGGATGGTGAAGAAATGAAGGACCTGGTCGGCGGAGCCTCAGCCAAGTGCAGCACCTGGACCATCTGGGACTGCAACCAGACCAACAGCCCTTCCTACTGTCTACCCTGGCTTTGCCAGACATTCCCTTGCTGATCGGAAGAGACCAGACATTTGCCTGGCGGCCAGACAAAACCAGCTGAAACGGGAGGGCACGGGCAACCGTGCCCTCCTTTTTTCTTTTTCAGGCAAAAGGAGAACGATTGCTAATCGACAAACGGGATATCGATTGCCGCGGCCAGCATGCCGCCGAAATACCGGGCTCCGTCTGCGGTGACCACGAAGCAGTCCTCGGTACGGATGCCGAATTCTCCATAGATGTAGATCCCCGGTTCGTTGGAGAAGGTCATTCCCGGCTCCAGTTTCAGGGGATTGTCCTTGACCAGGTAGGGGTACTCGTGCCCCTCCATGCCGATGCCGTGGCCGAGCCGATGGAGGAAATGTTTGTACCCGGGGCCGAACCCGGAATCCTCGATCACTTTCCGGGCCGCCCGGTCGATTTCGCCACAAGCGACACCGGGGCGGACCGCATCGAATGCCGCCTTCTGCGCCAGGATGACAATATCGGCGATCCGTTTCTGCTTGTCGGTCGGTTTCCCGAAGACGATCGTGCGCGTCACATCGGAACGGTACCCCTCGATGCCGCAGCCGCCGTCGACCATGACCACATCGCCGTCCTTGAGGGTGCGGATGACCTGCGACCCGTGCGGAAAGGCGGTATTGGGTCCGAACTGCGGCCAGCCGCCCCCCGCGGTGCCCAATTCCTGGTGGTACTGACCGACCTTGGCCGCCAGGTCGCGCGGTTCCATCCCCTCGCGGAGTTCCGAGAAGGCCTTTTTGTAGGCGATCTTGGTGATCCGGTTGGCCAGCTCCAAATACTCCAGTTCCTTTTCGCTCTTGACGGCGCGGCACCCCTCGCTGACCGGGGCACCGTCGAGGAGCTGCAGATGGGGGGCGTCGCGGCGCAGCCCTTCGAGGATGAACTGGCGGATCGTGGGCTCGATGCCGAGCCTGGCTCCCCCGATATCCTTGAGTACTCCGCCAATCAACCGGTAGGGGCTATCATGCTCCTCCCAGGTCCTCACCTCCTGGTCGGCTCCGAGCAGTTCCCGCGCCCGTTCCAACTCGAAGCGGGAGCAGATCCAGACCACCGTTTCCTTATTTGTCAAAACGGCACCGAAGGTGCGCTCACTCCTCCCCCAGCGCACACCCATGAAGTACTCGAGGGTGGGCCCCCCTTCCATGAAGAATCCGTCGAGCTTTTTCTCGCCCAGCAGACGCCAGGCTTTGCTCCTCCGGGTGGAGTAATCGGCGGGAGTCAGGGGTTTGACGGCGGCGGTCATCCTGACGATCTCCTCCCGCGCCGGCGTTTGGGCCGGGAACATGCGGTCCACGAATCCGAACAGGGTCAGGCCGGTTCCGGTCAAGCGGACAAATCCTCGTCTGGTGATCATGGGAACTCCTTGAATAAATCTGATTCAAAACCGATTGTACCGGCGATCGGACAAAAATGTCAAGCCCGGAAAGGCTTTTCCAGACAATGCCCTTGACAAACCCGGCAAAAAAAACTAAAGTTGAAGCTCAGGAGGTATCATGTCCAAAGAACTCCTCTCCGGAAACGAGGCCATCGCCCGGGGCGCATACGAGGCCGGCATCACCTTCGCCTCCGCCTATCCGGGGACACCGTCGACAGAGATCCTGGAGAATATCGTCCAATATAAAGAGGCCATCCACTGCCAGTGGGGAACGAACGAGAAGACCGCCTTCGAAGAGGCCTTGGGAGCGAGTTTCACCGGCGCCCGCGCACTGGTGGCCATGAAACATGTCGGGCTGAATGTCGCCGCCGACCCCCTGTTCTCCGCCGCGTATATCGGCGCCACCGGCGCCTTCATCATCATCTCCGCCGACGACCCGGGTCTGCACAGCTCCCAGAATGAGCAGGACAACCGCAATTACGGCATCGCCGCCAAGATCCCAGTGCTCGAACCCAGCGATTCCCAGGAGGCCAAGGACTTCGTGATCGCCGCGGTTAAGATCAGCGAGACCCACGACACCCCGGTCATCATCCGCATGACCACCCGCACCTGCCATTCCCGCTCGACCGTCGAATTGAAGGACCGGCAGACGCCCCCCGAACCCGAATACAAAAGCAGCTTCTTCAAGCGAGCGCTGATGCCGCAGGTGGCCCGAAAAATGCACGTCCAGGTGGAGGAGCGGTTGAAGAAACTGCAGGAGCTGAGCAACCGGTTCGAGCACAACCGTATCATCCCCGGCCAGGGAAAGATCGGCGTTCTCTGCTCGGGCGTCTCCTACCAATACGGCCGGGAAGTGTTTCCTGACGCGTGGTTCCTCAAGCTCGGCCTGGTTCACCCCTTTCCCGTGGAATTGTTCCGTGAATTCGCCAAAAAAATCGACAAGATCTACGTCCTGGAAGAGAACGATCCGATCCTGGAAAACGCGGCCAAGCTTTCCGTCCCCGGCAAGGAGATCATCGGCAAAGAGGTGTTCCCCCGCTGCGGGGAACTTTCCCAGGATGCGGTACGCGCTGCCCTGGGCCAGAAGATATGTACTCCCCGCCTCGACCCCAAGACCATACCCGGACGCCCCCCCTCCCTGTGCCCCGGGTGCCCCCACACCGCTTTTTTCTACAATCTCAGCCGTATGAAGATCAATGCCTGCGGCGATATCGGCTGTTACACCCTCGGCGCCCTGCGCCCTCTGAATGCCATCGACACCTGCACCGACATGGGCGCCTCCATTACCATTCTCCTGGGCATGGAGAAAGCGCTGGCGAAAGCCGGAAAATCGCTCAAGCAGGTTGCGGTGATCGGCGACTCCACCTTCTTTCATTCCGGAATCACCGGGCTGCTCGACGTCATCTTCAACCGGGGTCATTCGACCGTGGTTATCCTCGACAACTCCATCACCGCCATGACCGGCCACCAGAACAACCCGGGCAGCGGCTGCACCCTGATGGGGGAACCGACCGAGCGGGTCGATATCGTCAAGCTGGTGCGCGACGGCCTCGGTATCCGGAACACCTTCGAGGTGGACGGATACGATGTCACCCGCATCCGCGACCTGATCAAGCAGGAGATCATGAAGCCGGAACCCTCGGTGATCGTCGTCCGGCGCCCCTGCATCCTCCTCTTCCGCAAGGTGAAGTGGTCACCGATGGCCGTCGACGCGGACAAATGCACCAAGTGCCACCTCTGCCTCAAGATCGGCTGCCCGGCTATCAGCGCCAATGCCGAGGGGAAGGCGGTCATCGTTGCATCCCTGTGCACCGGATGCACCATCTGCGCCCAGGTATGCCCGGCCAAGGCCATTCATTTCGTCGAGGAAAACGGCACCCACATCCACACCACATCTCTGGAGGATATGCTGAGCGGAGGAAAATCATGAACACGAAATCGGTAGTCATCTGCGGAGTCGGCGGCCAGGGAATCCTGACCGCAAGCGACCTTCTCTCGGATGTGTTGCTGCTGAACGGCTACGATGTCAAAAAGAGCGAGGTTCACGGCATGAGCCAGCGGGGGGGGGATGTTATTTCCACCATCCGCTTCGGCGAACAGGTCTTTTCCCCGCTTTCGGGACTGGGGGAAACCGATTACGTGCTGGCCTTCGAAAAGCTGGAGGCGTTGCGCAACCTCAACTATCTCGCACCGGGCGGCGTCCTGCTGGTCAACGACTTTCGCTGGGATCCGCTGCCGGTGGCCGCCGGCCTGGAAAAATACCCGGAGGATATCGAAAAACAGCTCCGCGCCCTGGTCAACCAGGTCGTACTCATTCCGGCGACCGATCTGGCCATCAAGCTGGGCAACGAGAAGGCATCGAACGTCATTTTGCTGGGCCTCCTGGCCTCGCGGATGGACATCGCCAAGAAGCTCTGGCTGCAGGTGATCGAAGCGAAGGTCCCGCCCCGCTTCAAAGACCTGAATATAAACGCATTCGAAACCGGATACGGGTTTCGCGAATAGACCCGACAGGGAGGATCGATCATGATCAAGACATTCAAGCAACTGGTTGAAGCCGCCAAGAAGAAGCGCGGCATCATCGTCGGCGTCCCGGCCGCGGCCGACCGGACCACCATTCTGACCGTCATCCAGGCGAAACGGGAGGGATTGGCCGATTTCATCCTAAGCGGAGAGCGAAGTAAAATAGCCGAGACGATTACCGCCTGCGGCGGAAAACCCGCCGATTTCGAGATCCTGGAAACTGCCGGTGAAGACGAGGCAGCCATGGCCCTGGTCAACCTGGCCCGCGCCGGAAAGATCAAAGTGATGCTCAAGGGACACCTGCCCACCGCCTCTCTGATGAAGCCGGTGCTGGACAAGGAAAAGGGATTGCGGACCGGAAACCTTCTCTCCGATATCCTGGTGGTGGAAAATCCCCGGAAGGAACCGGAAGGGCTTCTGGGCATGACCGATGGCGGGCTCAACATACTGCCCGACCGGCAGCAGAAAAAACAGATCATCGAGAATGCGGTGCAGGTCTTTCACCAGCTCGGTTATTCCTGCCCGCACATCGGCATCCTGGCCGCCATCGAAACGGTCAAGGAGGCGATGCCCGCCACCGTCGACGCCGCCGAATTGACGGCCATGAACCAGCGCGGTGAAATCTCCGGCTGCAAGGTGTACGGTCCCCTCGCCCTCGACATCGCTGTATCGCGTGAAGCCGCCATCCACAAGGGGATCGCCAGCGAAGTGGCCGGAAACGTCCATGTTCTCGTCGTCCCCAACATCGAATCGGGCAACATCCTGGGGAAATCCTTCACCTATTACCTGAAAATCCCCGTGGCCCACGTCGTCATGGGAGCGAAGATTCCCGTCCTTATCCCGTCACGGAACGAGAGCGACATCGACAAATTCCACTCGGTCGCACTGGGAGCCGTCATTGCCGAAGGGTAGAGTTTTTGCCGGTCTGCTTGCCTGCCTTTGCGGATTGACTCTGGCCGAAGATTCGCTGTTGCAGGCCGTTCGCACAAAGCTGCAGGGAATCCGCCCATTCACCGTGGACTTCACCCAACAGGTGAATATCGAAGGGCAGAAGGAGTTGACCGAGAGCGGACGGATCTACATCCAGGATTTTCACCATCTGCTCTGGAAATACGACTCCCCATCCGCCAAGGTTTTCCTCCTCACGGCCAATGAATACCGGTTCTATCAGCCCGAGGAGAAGCAATTGCTGATTGGACGTCTGCAGACCGGCCGGGACCAGTCGATCTGGCAGATCCTGGACACACCGCAAAAAAACAGAAAGGTCCGGTCCGATCCAAAAAAACGGACGATCACCATCCGCATCGATGCGGATGAAACCGATCTGGAGTTTTTTCTGCAACTCAACCGGGACAACCTGCCGACCCGCGTGGTGCAAACCGACGAAGCAGGCGTAACAACGATCTTCAGCTTCAGTCGCTACCAGGTCAACGCCTCATGGGATCCGAACCTCTTCCGTCTGCAGGTTCCTCCCGATACGGAGATCATCGACGAACGGGAGTTTTGAAAAACCATTCGCGATGAATTAACGTACCATGATACTGGACGATGATCAGATCTTGATCCAGAAGATCCTGAATGGATCGAAATCATCGTTCGAGGAACTGATGCGACGGTACAACCGAAAGATTTTCACCTTCATCCTGCGGATGGTCCGCAATGAAGACGAGGCCATCGAACTCTCTCAGGAGTTCTTCATCAAGATATTTCAGGTCCTCGAAAAGTACAATTTTCAATACAAGTTTTCCACCTGGGCCTATCGGATCTGTTACAACCTGGTGATCGACCATATCCGCCGTCACCAGACACCGGTCGATTCGCTCGACAGCGGTGATATTTCGCAGAAAGAGATCATGCAATCCGACAACTACGTCAAGCAGGACGGGTTCCAGTTTCATTTCGACGGCGAAATGCGGACCCATATCTGGAACCTGGTGGACCAGATGCCGGTCAAACTGAAGGAGGTCATTTTACTCCGTTACCTGCAAGACCTGAAATACGAAGAGATCGCCGAATTGACCAACCTGCCGGTGGGAACAGTGAAAAACCGTATTTTCAAAGCCAAGGAAATCCTCAAACAGGAGATCGAGAAACATGGGCTGTTACAATGAGATAGATATTCAGGCCTACACAACCGGTGACATGAGCAATCTGGAAGGCAACCAGATCCGCGATCACCTGCTCACCTGCGTTTCGTGCCGGCGCATCGCCGAGAGCTACAAGGTCATCGACAAGCACCTTCAGGCTCCACTTTACTTGGAACCGCCGAAGCTCATCATCGATGCGGTCATAAAAAAGCTATATCCCCGCTATCCGCTCTATTCTTCGATCACTGCTTTGATCGCCGCCTCCCTGCTCTTCCTCATCACCTGGATATACGTCTACTTCGATTTTGCCAACAACAGCCTGATCCGCGCCTTCTCCCTTTCCTCCAAAAACGCCGTCAACTGGCTCAGCCGGCTGCTTCATACGGTCGAGACCATTTATCAGATCACCCAGGCCGCTCTGAAGGCGATCAGCCAGGTCATCTACACATTCCTGCATGTAACGATCGATCCCCGCCTGATCGGAGCCCTGATCGTCAGCCTTTTCCTGGCCCTTATCTATTTCGGGTATCACCGCCTGTTCCTGAGTTTGAAAAAGGAGCAGAGCCAATGAAATTCGTACGCCTGCTGGTAATTCCGCTGGTCTTCTCGAATGCCCTCCTCTTGGCGGAAGGGAAACGGGAAACCACCACCATCCCCCCGGGGGAAACCCAAAAAAAAGACCTGACCACCGTCAACCAGGAGGTCGTCATCGCCGGGAACCTGGAGGGCACTCTGATCCTGGTCAGTGGCGAGTTGCGATTATCCGGGAGCATCTCCCAGGACATCATCGGATTTTTCTCCGATGTCCGCATCGAACCGGGGGCAGTGATCAAGCGCGACCTGATCATGATTGGCGGCTCTCTCACCCGGGCCGATGGAGCGGAAATTGGCGGTACCCTGTCTCATGTCCGCTCCTACCGGGACATCCGGAACATGGTATCCACGGTTCTCCCCTTTTTGCCGGACAGTACCGACATGGTGCTGTTCCGGGTCGTCAAGATCATCTTCTGGTTCATCATCTGCCTGGGTATCCTGGCTCTGTTCCCCGACCGGATCGCCGATGTATCGAATCGGCTCACCTTTTTCTCGACCGCCACGGTGAAGATCGGGTTGAAGGGATTGGGAATCTATTTCCTGTTCCTAGCTAGTTTTGCGCTTTTTCTGTTCCTGAGCCTTTTTCTCATCGGCATCCCTCTGTTGCTCAGCGCCATGCTGCTCTTTTTCATCACCCAGGCATTCGGGCGAACCGTTCTGTTCTTCAACTGGGGGAAAAGTCTGGCCGCAAAACTCCACCTCGCCAAACCCGGCACCGGGTTTTTCATCGTCCTGGGTGTCATCCCTTACTTCGTGCTCAAATTCCTCCCCATCCTGGGATTCATCCTGCTGATCCTGATGGATGGAATTGCGGTCGGAATCAGCTTCCGCCTATTTTTCCGGAAGCGGCACCCGACCGGCTAGGGCGTCAATTCTTCAAGAATTTTTCCCGAAATTCGGCCGGAATGCGCGTCGGACGATTCTGCTCATCGATGAAGACGTGATCGGTCTCGGCCAGGAGAACCACTGTTTCCATGACCACATGCACGATCCTGTACATCAGGGAGAAGGAGGTTTCCGCGTGTGCGGTGATGCGGCCGCTTATGTGGAGCAAATCCCCGGCCAGCGCCGGTTTCTTGAACTGCAGTCGGGCAGCCGTGACCACCGGAAACTTCTTCCAGTCGGCGAACAGCTGAAAGCTCAATCCCCGTTGCAACAAGAAATCGTTGCGGGCTTTTTCCAGATAATTCAAGTAGATGGCATTGTTGACATGGCCGAAGGAATCAAGCTCATGACTGGAGACCCGGTGATAACTGTCCAACGGATATTCGTCCATTGCCCCAACTTATCCCCCGTCCAAGGGGAATTTCAATCGTCCAATATATGCTTTTCCTTGGTTTTCTCGAGGTGTTCCAATTTCTCGATCGCCTTGTCGACAAGGGTCTGCAGATCATCGTTGAACCGTTTCTCCTCGTCTTCGGTGATCTCCTTGTCATCCTTCATCTTTTTCGACATATCCCGATAGTCGCGCCGGATGTTGCGGATGTTCGTTTTTCTTTCCTCGGCGTGTTTACGCAATGTTTTGATCATTTCCTGACGGCGTTGTTCATCGAGGGGTGGAACCGGCAGGCGGATCACACGGCCGTCCGAAATCGGATTAATCCCGATATTGGCCGTCCGGATCGACTTTTCGATATCCTGGATGATCTTGTTGTCCCAGGGCTGGATGATGATCAGGTTCGCCTCCGGTACTCCCAGGGTGGCCAGTTGATTGATGGGAGTGGCGGTTCCATAGTAATCGATCATGATGCCATCGAGGATGGAAACCGACGCTCTTCCGGTCCGGAAGCGGGAAATATCCTTGACAAAGATTTCCTCCACCTTCCGAAAATCGCCGATCGCTTCATCAAGCAATTCCTTGATCATGCAATTCCCCTTAAAAGGATATGATGGTTCCGATCTCGTCGCCCATAACCGCCTTCACGATATTCCCGGCTTGGGTGATATTGAAGATCTTGATGCGAAGATGATTTTCCTTGGCCAATGTGACGGCTGTACTGTCGATGACCTTGAGTTCCCGGGACAATACTTCCGAATAGGTGATCGCATCGAATTTGACCGCTTCACTGACCTTCATCGGGTCAGCGGTATACACTCCCTCGACCTTCGTCGCCTTCAGGAGGATATCGGCCTTGATTTCGATCGCCCGGAGCGCAGCGGCCGTATCGGTGGTGAAAAAAGGATTTCCGGTCCCTGCGGCAAAGATGACGATCCGTCCCTTTTCCAGATGGCGGATGGCCCTCCGGCGAATGAAGGGTTCCGCGACCTCCTTGACCTCCAGAGCGGACAGGACTCTGGTTCTCAATCCCTCTTTTTCCAGTGCACCCTGAAGCGCAATGCCATTGATCAGAGTGGCCAGCATGCCCATGTAATCAGCCGAGGCGCGATCGATATTCAGGTCACGGGCGCGGACGCCCCGGAAAAAGTTCCCACCGCCTGTGACAATGGCGATTTCGATCCCCTTTTCGTGGACCTGGCGGATTTCCTTTCCCAATTGGGAAATCATCTCCTGACTGAGACCGAATTTTTCAATGCCCTGCAGGGACTCCCCGCTGATCTTCAGAAGAACCCGTTTGTACTTCGGCGCCTCTTCTTCCTTCATCGGGTCAGTTTTCTTCGCCCATGAGATAGCGGACGAATCGTTTGACTACTATATTTTCCCCGGTCTTGTATATTTTTTCGGCGATGAGCTTGTCGATGGTGATTTTGTCATCCTTGAAAAAGGGCTGATGGAGAAGGCAGGTGTCGGTATAGAATTTGCTCAATTTACCCTCGACGATTTTTTCGACGATTTGGGCGGGTTTGCCGCTGTCTTTCATCTGCTCCCGGTAGATCTCTTTTTCCTTCTCCAGGATGTCGGAGGGGATGTCTTTTTCACTGATATAGCGGGGGTTCATCGCGGCAATCTGCATGGCGATATCCTTGAGCAGCTGCAGGAATTCCCCGTTCTTGGCCACGAAATCGGTTTCGCAGCCCAGTTCCAGCATGACACCGACCCGGTTGTTGTTGTGTATGTAGGCTCCAACAGCCCCCTGGTTGGTGGTCCGCGACGATTTGGACTTGGCTTTTTCAAAACCTTTCTTGCGCAGGATTTCATTGGCTTTTTCAATGTCTCCAGCAGTCTCTTCGAGCGCTTTCTTGCATTCCAGTATACTGATCCCGGTCTGCTCCCGCAGCTTCTTCACCAATTCCATATCAATTGTCATTCTTGTTCTCCCCGACAACCTCAGTGGACGGGACATCCGCCCCCTGCTCCGAAGCAGCAACGGCGGCATCATCCTCGGCAAATTCCTGCTGATTGACCGTTTCAGCCATGCGTCTGTTCATCCCTTCGCGGACCGCCTCTCCGAATTTCCCGATAAACAAGCGGATGGAGCGGATGGCATCATCATTCCCCGGGACCGGGAAATCGACGGCTTCCGGGTCGGAATTGGTATCGACCACGGCGACGATCGGAACCCCAAGTCGTTTGGCTTCCAGGATGGAAATCTCTTCATAGGTGGAATCGATGACGACCACAGCTCCCGGCAGGGTGCCCATGTTACGGATTCCCCACAGATTTTTATAGAGCTTTTTATAAATCTTTTCCAGGCGGGATTGTTCCTTCTTCGATTTCACATCCCAGCGGCCATCCCGTTTCATTTCATCGAGTTCGAGCAGCTTGTCGATGCTTTTCTTGACCATGGAAAAATTGGTCAACAGCCCGCCCAGCCATCTCTTATTGACATAGTGCATGCCGGTTTCTTCCGCCACTTCCTTGATGATCGTCTGGGCCTGTTTCTTGGTGCCGACGATTAAAATATCGCGGTTGGCGGCCACGGTATCGGACAAAAACTGGAGCGCTTTCTTGAACAACTCGATGGAAGTTTGAAGATCGATGATATAGATCCCGTTCTTCTTGCCGAAAATAAAAGGTTTCATCTTGGGATTCCACCGCCGGACCTGATGCCCGAAGTGAACCCCGGCTTCCAACATTTCCCTCATACTGACCTGAACCATGATTCCTCCTACCGCTTATGATACTGGGGAGCTTTTCTGGCTTTGAGCAAGCCATACTTCCGACGTTCCTTCTCCCGCGCATCACGGGTAAGCAAGCCGGCTTTCTTCAATTGAGGCCGTAATTCCGCATTGAACTCGAGCAGTGCCCGGGCGATCCCCAATCGAACAGCATCCGACTGAGCAGAAACGCTGCCGCCTTCGACGGTGATAAAATAATCAAAATTGCTGACTGTATTGGTCAGAGTCAGGGGTTTCAGAATATTCAATTTGTGTATCTTCTGGGGAAAATACTCATCAAACACCCGGTTCCGTTTATTCACCATCAGAGTAAAACTGCCCTCTCCCGGGCGCAGAAAAACCCTCGCCCGCGACGTTTTCCGTCTTCCGGTTCCATAATATTGAATAACGCTCAAGCGACTCCTCCTCTTTCCTAAAGTTTGATTACCTGTGGCTTCTGTGCCTGGTGGGGATGCTGGGCATCGGCAAAGATCTTCAGCTTGGTCAACAGTTTATTCGACAAGCGGTTCTTGGGAAGCATATTCCGCACCGCAAGCATTAATACCCGATCGGGATGCTTCTGCTGCATCTGTTTGAAGGAAATCTCACGCAATCCCCCCATGTATCCGGAATGCCGATAGTACATCTTACTCTCTTCCTTTGTTCCGGTTAATCTCAGTTTTCGCGCATTGATCACGACGACAAAATCTCCACAATCCATGAAAGGTGTATAAAAAGGATGATCCTTTCCTCTTAGAATGGTGGATATCCGGCTGGCCAGCTTACCGACCACCTGTCCGTCCGCATCGATCAGCCACCAGTTTTTCTCGATCTTCTGCTTCTGTGGCAGAAAGGTAATGTTTTTTCCGTTCAATTTCATCGGTTAACCTCGTTTAAACCATTCTAATTTATATGATTCTGCCGTTCTTGTCAATCGGGCAGCCGTATACAACACGGTTTAATCGGTTGAAAGGCTGATTATATCACAAACCAAATGCAATTCCAATAAAAAAAAATGCCCTTCATGCAAAACTCTTCGACCTCCAATATTGATTTAACGGGCAGAATTTGTTATATTTATCGCATGAGATTGAATAAGCCGCAGGTCGAGCATCTGGCATTTATATTGGCCAGAAGATTGATTAAAGAAAATAATATCTTAGTGGAGAGCAAAGAAAAACTGATCGAAGATTTTCAGACCATCATCTCTCATGAATTGGAAATGGAAGATCAACTGGATGATCGGGTAAAGGAAATTCTCAAGGAAAAGCTCCCTGAAATCCGGAATTCAAACATCGACTATTACGAAATGTTCACCATGGTCAAGAAAAAACTGGCCGAGCAGGAGAATATCATTTTATGAGTCTGAAATTATCCAAGAATAAAATCAATCACCTGACCAAGCTTTTGGTGGAGTACCTGGAAAAATCGGATGAAATCGATTATATCGACGATATCGGTAATATTCGTCTGAAAATATTCCGGTTCATCGTCGAAGAGTTGAAAGTATTCGAGGATATCGAAACCAAATCGAGAGAAAAGCTCATCACTCAAAAAAAGAGTATTCCAGAGGGTTCCAGAGAATGGGAGATCCTCTTCCGGAAGTATACCAACGAAGAACTGAGCAAGCTTTCGAAAATCTGGGATTGACCAGAAACCGACTTTTTTCCGATCTCGATTTCCTATAGTAGCGGTGATGAATGATGAGAAAAATCAAACCTCAACCCTGTGGATGCAAAAGAGTCTTTGCTATTCTGCGCAACTGGGTCCCTTCGCTTTCTGCGCCGGTTTATGCGTTTGAGAGCCGTCTCAAACGCACACCGTTTCAGATGCTCATCACCATCCTGCTCAGTTCCCGTACCCACGATGAAGTCACCGGCCCCGCCGCGGAACGTCTGCTCAGCCGCGCCCCCACTCCCGACGACCTGCTCCGGCTGGATCCGGAGGAGGTGCAACATCTGATCTATCCGGTCGGATTTTATCGGCAAAAAGCCATCCATATACTGGAAATCGCCCGTATCCTGACAATCCAGAAAGAAGTTCCCGCCGATTTCTCCCGCTTGACTTCGCTGCCCGGAGTGGGACGCAAGACCGCCAATCTCGTGCTGAGCCTGGCTTTTGGCATCCCGGCCATAGCCGTTGACACCCACGTTTTTCGCATTTCCCGGAGATTGGGATGGGCGTTCAGCCAAACCCCCGATGAAGTGGAAGAAGAATTGAAAGTCCTCTTTCCGAAAGCGGATTGGATATCCATCAACCAGGTCCTGGTCGGTTTCGGGCAAACGATCTGTCGCCCCCTCCGCCCTCGGTGTAGCAATTGCCTGGTGGCCGCTTGTTGTCCCTATTTCCGGTCCGGTCCGGTCTGGTAACCAAGCGACGACTATCGTTTCAGATACGTCTCCTTGATCAGGTTCACCAAGCGGGCATTGTCGGCATGGCCCGTCATTTGTGCAGTCACTTTGCCGCGGATGGGACGCCCCAGCAGGTAGAAGTCACCGATCACATCGAGAATCTTGTGTCTGGCGAGTTCTTCCGGGAAGCGGAGGGTCGTATTGATGATCTTGGTCTGATCGATCAAGATGAAATTGTTCATCCGCCCGCCTTCAGCCAAACCCATTTCCGACAGCTTGTTGATCTCATCGACAAACCCGTAGGTTCTGGCTGGCGCGATCTCCCGTTCGAAATCCTCGGGGGAATGGAGGAAAAATTCGTACGTCTGCCGACCCAAAGGTTCCCGATAGATGCAGGTATAATGAACCGCAAAACAATCGGCGGGTTCGATCTTGATGAACTTGCCGGATTCGCTCTCTTCACCGATCCGTAACGTCCGTTCGATCTTGATTTCCGGAATGAACGCGGTCTGTTCGACAATTTCGCTCTCCCTGAGGAAATCGCAGAGACTTTTGGCCGATCCGTCACCAATGGGGACTTCCCGGTTGATTTTGATCGATAGATTGGTAATGCCGAACGCATGCAAAACCGCCATAAAATGTTCGATGGTACGGGCTTCGACCTTATCCTTGCGGATGGAAGTGGCATACCCGGTGGTGTTCAGGTATTCGATACGGGCCGGGATATACCCCTCCTCGGAAATATTTTCAAACCGGATCCCCTTGCCACAAGCGAGGGGGCGGATCACCATCCCCGTTTTTTCTCCCGAATGAAGCCCGATCCCGTAAAAGATATTGCTAAGGGCCACGGTTCGCTGCTTGCGGATGAAGGTCGAATCGGATAGTTCGAAGTCTTGGGTTCCGGAACCGTCGGGAACGACCGGTTCCAACCGATTTTCCCTTTCCGATGCATCTTCTCGTTCCAGGATCGTTTTCAGGCGCAGGTTTTCCTCTCTCATTGTCTTGAATTCAAAAGCCCGTTTCAGTCCGAACACCACCTTGTCGATACTCAATGGCTTTTCCAGGTAGTCAAATGCACCTGCCTTCAACGCGGAAACCGCCGTTGAGATGGATCCATGTCCGGAGATGACAAAAACAATCTGCCCGGGATCCAAAGCAAACACCTCCTTCATCAACTCCAGCCCATCCATCTTCGGCAGCCATATATCGATGAAGACGGCATCGGGCTTGATATTCTGATACTTTTCGATCCCCTCTTCCCCGTCATTCGCCATATACACCTGGTATCCTTCATCCTTCAAAATGGAGGCCAGTGATACCTGGATATTCTGTTCATCATCAACGATCAGGATTTTTTTCACGGTACCATTATAAGAGATATTACTCCACATGAAAAGGACCCGCCTGGATAAACAGTACCCATTTTTCATCAACAGGGCTTGCGAAGGGCGGTCGATTCGGGTAGAATAAATCATGCAACCTTATCTGATCTTTTTCATATCCTGGCTCATTCCCGGTTTCGGTCACCTGCTGCAAAAAAAGCGAACGAAGGGGCTGGTTTTTTTCGTGGCCATCCTGCTGATCGTTGCCACCGGTATCTGGATGGAAGGGGGATTTTACAAGACCAAACCGCTTCATCCCCTGATGATCCTGGGCTTTATCGGTGATTTCGGGATCGGCATCTTTTTCTTCCTGCTCAAATGGCTCGGTTTTGCCGAAGGGAACATCAAGGCGGTGACCTTCCAATATGGAAACGCGTACCTGGCCATTGCCGGATTGCTCAATTATCTGATCGCATTGAATGCATTCGATATCGCCAAGGGGAGAAGAAAATGATCTTTCGCAGCCACCTGATCTCCATGATCTTCATTGCCTTGAACATCTCCATCATCCTGGCGCTCATCAAATACGATGACCGGAAGCTGTTGATCCGCTACGCGGGGAAACTCTTTATCATGATGATCTGTGGAACCATCGTGTTCTCTTGGATCATGCACATTCTTTGATGGCCGACGCCCGTCTACGGCGTTTCTTTTCCCGTTTTTTCCCGGTCATCTTCGTATATGGTCTAATCACGGC